>Ga0129317_1000920_pt1 | contig 25416 bp, 18 predicted proteins | sample Cm1ome_FD_94430 | JGI IMG/M metagenome (GOLD analysis project Ga0129317, IMG submission 94430) | Eastern black-and-white colobus group fecal microbial communities from Wisconsin, USA - Cm1105 metagenome | ecosystem: Host-associated > Mammals > Digestive system > Large intestine > Fecal | place... | reverse complement strand
TGAACCACCCCAATTGGCTGACTGATTCATGCAGGATAAATTTTTATCTGCAAGGCGGAGGAATGAGCCGTAGCGGTGGCTACGGCGATTGACAACAACGTAGCAGATAGAAATTTAGACAAACGAAGCAGACTGTTAATTGAGGTGGCTCATACTAGGAATAGCAATCGAAGGAAAGGAGCAAAAAATGGGAAAGAAAATATCTGTAATTGGTGCAGGAAATGTCGGTTCTGCAGTTGCATATACGCTTGCAATGCAGTATGAAGATATAGAAGAACTGCTGCTGATTGATATCAACGAAAAGAAAGCAGTCAGTGAAGCATTGGATATTGAACAGAGTACCGCTTCACGTGCGCCTATTTGTGTGCGCGCAGGAAAGTATGCAGATGCTGCAGGATCGGATTTTGTGGTGATCACGTCCGGAATTGGTAGGCGGGCAGACCAGAGCAGGCTTGACCTTATACAGACGAATGTTAATATTATGAAACAGATTACGCCTGAAATTGTGAAAGCGGCGCCAAATGCAAAATATATTATTGTGAGCAATCCGGTTGATATCACAACGTATGTGTTCCTTAAGCTGTCCGGACTTCCGGAGCGGCAGGTGATCGGAACAGGGACACTGCTTGACTCGGCGCGGCTACAGTGTGCACTTAAGAGTTACAGTCAGACAGATTCAAAAAACGTCCAGGCTTATGTGCTTGGTGAACATGGGGATACATCATTTATTCCCTGGTCGTTAGTAAAAATTTCAGGTATGGGTTATGGAACGTATTCCAAAAGCATGAAAGCAGAGGGAAAAAGTATGCCTGACCAGGATCAGCTGATGGAATATGTGCGTAAATCCGGTGCAAGGGTCATTTCAGGAAAAGGATCTACTTCTTATGCGATTGCAGCAGTAGTCAGCCGACTGTACAGAGCATTGACAGGTTCAGATGATGTTCTTGTTCCGGTTTCTGTGATGATGCATGGAGAGTATGGAATTGAGGATGTTTGTATCAGTATCTTTGCACGATTGAATAAAGACGGGAATTGTGGAGTTGTTCCGATTCGGCTTACTACAGATGAAATGCGTCAACTGAAAAGTAGTGCAGATACATTGCACGAATGGACTGAAAAAATAGAATTTTAGAGGGAGATACCATGAGATTTTTGTTTGAAGATAAAAAAATGTCGGTTCAGCAGAGCAGTTATATCTGGAATATGACGGCCGGAATGATTTTTGGTTTTCAGTCTGTATTTTTACTTATGGTAATCACGCGAGTTCTGGGTCTTTACGAGGCCGGGCTGTTTACGATTGCATATGCGAACGCGAATCTTTTTCTGACCATTGGAAAATATGGAATGAAAAATTACCAGGCAACCGATGTGAAAAATCAGTTCAGCTTTGGCGAGTATCTCACATCAAGATATCTTTCCTGCGCAGCAATGATTGTTATCTCCGTTGGGTATATTCTGTATACAGGATATACCCTGGACTACACAAAAGAAAAAATGCTGATCATTTTCTTTATGTGTCTGCTCAAAGTGGTTGATGCGATGGAAGATGTTTATCTTGGCTGGTATCAGTTAAATGGAAGACTGGATGTTGGCGGGAAGATTATGACGCTGCGTCTTATTTCTACTATGCTCGTCTGGATTGCGGGGATGATTATTCTGAAAAGTCTTCTGTATTCCCTGATTGTGGCATGTGTATTCTCTGTCATCGTCCTGCTCTATTTTGTGAAGGCAACCTATCCTCACTTCAAAGAGGATAATAAAAAGGAAAGTGTTCAGTTTGGAAAAGTATGGAAACTTCTGACAATTTGTTTTCCTTTGTTTTTGGGAACATTCCTTTCTTTTTACATAGGTAATGCGCCGAAGTATGCGATCGATGCGCAGCTTACGGATGAGGTGCAGGCATGCTATGGGTTTATTTCGATGCCTGTATTTATCATTGGCCTTTTGAATGGATTTATTTACCAGCCGATTCTTACACAGCTTGCTGTTTTATGGAAAGAAAAAAAGGTAGCTGTTTTTGTGAAAAAGGTATTGCTGGAGTGCGTTGTGGTTGCAGGAATCACGGCAGCTGCGTTGATTGGAGGATATTTGCTTGGAATACCGGTTCTTTCGATCCTGTACCATACGGATCTGACGGATTACAAGGTGGAATTGCTGATTCTGCTTGTGGGAGGCGGTTTTCTGGCATTGTCTGGCTTCCTTCTGGTCGCTCTTACGATTATCCGTATGCAGACGATCAGTGTGGTCGGATATCTGATCACAGCAGTTCTGGCATATATACTGTCACCGGTAATGGTAAGAAAAAGTGGCGTCATGGGAGCTTCTGTGCTGTATACTTTGCTGATGCTGCTGCTTGCGGTGCTGTTTGCGATTATGATGGCATATAAATTGATTTCTGCGATAAAAGAGAAAGACTGAGAAACGGTCAAAACGGGAAACGCCGGAAAAAGGAGGCTGCATGGAACGGAAGACAGATCAGATTAAAAAAATATTTTATACGGTGCTGATTGGCTCGTTGTTTATTTTTGCTGTGTCGATCGTACTGACTCATTACGAATCTCTGAGGCTTTATCTGTGGAAGGCTGGTTCTTCGTTTTATGATTTTTTCATAAGCCTGAAGGGGAATGTTTACTGGCGGCGGGCAGAGCGGTACGCTCGCGGTGATTCTTATCCTCCGCTTGCGAATCTTTTTTATATGCTGATTACGCGGCTTATGTCAGTGGATACGCTGACAGAGCTTCTGGACTGGAAAAGTCTTGCGGAAGTGCAGGCATTACAGGAATGCAGCCTGTATTTTGTCCTTTATATGAATATTCTGCTGATTTTTTATTATCTTGTATGTACGAAATGGAAAAAGGGTTCGAGGCTTGAAAAAAACGTATTTGCGATTGCAATGCTGTTTACAGTTCCGTTTCTGTATCAGTTTGAACGGGCAAACCTGATTTTTCTGGTTATGACACTGACGATGCTGTTTCTGGCATGGAAGGATGAAAAAAATCCGGTTTTGCGGGAGCTGTCGTACGTATCGCTTGCTGCAGCCGCAGGAATGAAGCTGTATCCGGCGATATTCGGTCTGCTTTTGATAAGAGAAAAGAAATACAAGGAGGCAGCAAGGCTGACCGGATATGGGATTGCGTTGTTTGTTCTTCCGTTTGTATGCTTTGATGGGATCGGAAAGGGACTGCGGTTATATTTTCATAATGTGGCGAACGCATCCGAAAATTTTGCGATCAGCAGGATCGGATGTCAGCTGGATTATGTCACAATTTTGAAAAATGCATTTTCAGGAATTGGCGGAAACAGTATTTTTCTGGCAAATGTGTGCTTATTCCTGTTTCTTTTTCTCGGAATATGGGCTATTCTCGGATTACAGCAGAGCTGGAAAGCCATTTTGCTGATGTCATGTATGGTCATCGGTGTTCCGTCGATCAGTTATGTTTATACGGCAATATTTATGATCCTTCCGATCATCGCTTATTTAAACAGCGAGGAAAAAGAAAAAAAGGATTTGATCTATCTGATCGGAATGCTGCTGGTGGTGATTCCGCTTCCATTTGGATGGAAGGAGGCTGCCGGGGACAGATATTATACTTATATGCATGTGACAGTTCCGGTATGGGTGGAGGGACTTTCCATTGTTTTCATGACAGTTTTGCTGATTTTTGAAGGACTGGCAAAATTTATCAGAAAGAAAGCCGTCTTTTCACTGACCGGAATTGTATTGATCGTTCTTGTTTCTGTGATGGCAAACCGCGGAAAATACAATGCGCCGTATGCATTCACCAATTATCTGACGAAAACGCTGAGCGGCTATGTGGAAGTGCAGGATGGAGCGGAAATTGTGCAGTCATTTACGGCAAACAGAAAACATCTCGATTCAATCACCTTGCATTATGTGCCTCCAAAAGATGGAAAAATTATGGTTTCTGTTGAGAAAGCATCCGATGGAGCCATAATTGACCAGACGGAGTTCCAAAGTGAGAAGAAAAAGGGTGGATACTATGAGATCGATTTTAGTGACTGTACACTTGAGGTCGGAACCAGATATGTGCTCCGGGTATTGGTGGACGCTCCGGAGAACAAGAGTGTAAAATTCTGGAAGACGATTCCTTATCTGGATACGGGGGAAGAATACTTTAAAGTAAACAGTGAGTCAAAAGAAGGCGCACTTGCTGTACGTTTTGTGGAAGCTTTATAAAGCGAAGTGTGAATAATCAAACAGCTGCTTCGCTTTTGCTGCATCCTTATGAATGGTTCATAAGACACAGTTAATAAAGAGAAAGGAAAAGGATGGTGGTATTATGCAAAAAGTAGATAAACCAAAGAAACCATTGATGGTTTATTACCTGATTGTGCTTGCGGTACTGGTGGTCATGAATCTGTTTCTGTTTCCCGCGCTGGTCAAGGAAAAGGTAAAGGAAGTAGATTACGGTACATTTCTGAATATGCTGGAAGAAAAAAAGGTGGCTACCGTACAGCTCGACGGGTCTGAAATCTATTTTACCGGAAAGGATGAGCAGCTCTACAGCACGAATACGTTTCAGGATCTGAATCTGGTCGACAGGCTGCAGGCAGCTGGCTGTTCCTTCGGACAGGTGAAACAGGAAGAGCTGAATCCGATTCTGAGCTTTTTGCTTTCTTTTGTGGTACCGATTGCGATCTTTTTTGTGATCGGCCAGCTTCTGTCGCGGTCGCTGATGAAAAAAATGGGCGGTGCAGGTCTTGGAAATGCCATGTCGTTTGGAAAGAGCAATGCAAAAGTGTACGTGGCAAGCGAGACAGGTATCAAGTTTAAAGATGTGGCCGGAGAGGATGAGGCAAAGGAGGCACTGCAGGAGATCGTTGATTTTCTTCATTCTCCGCAGAAATATCAGGAGATCGGAGCAAAAATGCCAAAAGGTGCACTTCTGGTAGGCCCTCCGGGTACCGGAAAAACGCTTCTTGCAAAGGCAGTGGCCGGAGAGGCGGAAGTTCCGTTTTTCTCAATTTCCGGCTCGGAATTCGTGGAAATGTTTGTTGGTATGGGCGCGGCGAAGGTGCGTGATCTGTTTAAGCAGGCAAATGAGAAAGCACCGTGTATCGTCTTTATCGATGAAATCGATACGATCGGTAAAAAGCGTGATGCGCAGGGAATGAGCGGAAATGATGAGCGTGAGCAGACCTTGAATCAGCTGCTTACGGAGATGGATGGATTCGATGGCTCCAAGGGTGTTGTGATTCTTGCGGCAACGAACCGGCCTGAGTCACTGGATCCGGCGCTTTTGCGTCCGGGGCGTTTTGACCGGAGAATTCCGGTGGAGCTTCCGGATCTCCAGGGCCGCGAAGCGATTCTGAAGGTGCATGCGAAGAATATCCGGTTGAGCGATGGTGTGGATTTTGGCGCGATTGCACGTGCAGCATCCGGCGCTTCCGGAGCAGAGCTTGCCAATATGGTAAATGAAGCAGCACTTCGTGCAGTACGAAATGGAAGAAAATTTGTCACACAGTCTGATCTGGAGGAAAGCATAGAGGTTGTTATTGCCGGATATCAGAAGAAAAATAAAGTACTTTCCGATAAGGAGCGGCTGATCGTTTCTTATCATGAGATCGGTCATGCACTGGTGGCGGCGCTGCAGACACATTCCGCACCGGTAACAAAAATTACGATCATTCCAAGAACCTCCGGTGCGCTTGGCTATACAATGCAGGTAGATGAACAGGAGAGAAATCTTCTGAGCAAAGAGGATCTGGAGAATAAAATTGCGACACTTACAGGCGGTCGTGTAGCGGAAGACCTGATTTTCCATTCAATCACGACAGGAGCATCGAATGATATTGAGCAGGCAACAAAGCTGGCGCGCGCTATGATCACAAGATACGGAATGGCGGATGCGTTTGGCATGGTGGCGCTTGAGACGGTGACGAACCAGTATATGGGTGGAGATGCGGCACTGGCATGTGCAGGCGATACAGCGGCAAAGATTGATGATATGGTCGTGGCGCTTGTGAAAAAAGAGTATGAAAAGGCAGAACAGTTGCTTTCTGAAAATATGCCGAAGCTTCATGAGCTTGCAAAATATCTGTATGAAAAAGAGACAATTACAGGAGAAGAATTTATGAAGATCCTGAATGAAAAGCCGGAGGAATCTGAAAAAGAGAGCCAGCAGGAAGCATAAAGAGGCAGGCAGCAATATGGATTATAAAGATTTGTTTTGACAAAGAGAAAAACAGAAAGAAAATGCGCTTTCCCGATCAAACGGAGAAGCGCATTTTTAATAGTGATCTGTTGAAAAATTTACTCGGGGCAACAGGATTTGAACCTGCGACCTCTCGGCCCCCAGCCGAGCGCGCTACCAAGCTACGCCATACCCCGCAACAGATTTATTTTACTAAAGAATCCTTTATTTGTAAAGGAGAAAATTCAAGTTGCAAAGCAGCGTATGTAGCTTATTCGGCAGGGAACAGCTTTTCCGGATAGATGCCGCGGTCTACAAGGTCGCGAAATGCTGTCCGGACGTAAGGAACGTCTTCTTTAAAGGTAACGCCGAACCAGCGATCCATGGAAGGAAGCACCGCAAGATCAACGCGGTTTTCCTGCAGCAGTCGGTCAACGATCGTTGGCAGCAGATATTCTGCCTTTTGTTCATTGCCGGAGAGACTGCCAAGAAAAGCTTCGAAGCCGGAAGATAATTCATCTATAAAATCAGGGGTAAATCCCCAGAAATTCATGGAAACCAGACTTTCTATGTCAATCGGCCGGAGTATCTGGTTTTCGTCCGGTGCAAATGCGCCGGATGCTTTTTTTATGATTCCGTGCGTTTCTTCGATTGACAGAAGCTCCTTTTGTTCATTTACATGGCAGATTCCACGTGTGACCCCGCCGTTTTCGGAGAGGGTATTTTTCAGAATAAATCCGGCCATGCAGAAATGAAATCTGGAATCAGCGGTTGGCTTTGGCTTGAGCAGAAAATCATGCACTTTGCGAAAAGCATCTTTTCCATAGTAGTCGTCCGCATTGATAACGGCGAACGGTTCATTGACAATTCCGCGACAGGCAAGGATCGCCTGGCCGGTACCCCATGGCTTTACACGTCCTTTGGGGACTGTGAATCCGGAAGGAAGGTCATCTAATTCCTGAAATGCATATTCAACCGGGATGACTTTCGAAATCCGTTTTCCGATAATATCCTGAAAATCCTGATACATGTCTTTGCGGGTAACAAAGACTACTTTGTTAAAGCCGGCTTCGATGGCATCATAGATGGAATAGTCCATAATGATTTCTCCGGATGGGCCAAAAGAAGTGAGCTGTTTGATACCGCCGCCGAACCTGCTGCCGATTCCGGCCGCCATAATGATAAGAGTTGTATTTCCCATAGCTTCTCCCTGTTTTTTGTAAATTTGCGCATGGATTTTTCGGAAGATCTATTTGCAGAAAAAGATGCAAATACAAACAGGATGCGGGACAAGGATGACGAAATGATCTGCCGAAAATGATGCATGTGCTTATAAGAATTGTACTGGTAACTGTAAATATATACAAATCATACCATATTAAGATAAAAAAAGCACTATACTTTTTAAAATTCTGTTGCCTGAAAGATACCGATCCCGACATTTTTGGGAATCATTTGACTTGAATGCTTTTCTTTGCTATCATAGGTACGATGTGTGAAGTGTCTTCTTTGCGGTTCTGAAATATTACAAGGGAATCTCATAGGAGAAACTCACAGAAGATGGGAGAATTCCCTATGAGCTGGGATTCCTTATGATCCTGCAAGTAACGGAAGCAGGTTTTGCATGTCCGCTTTACTATCTGCATGCAGGATAAAAACAGAATGTTAAAAAAATAAAGCAAATTCAAAGTATCGGAAAGAATAATTACGCTGGGGGAAAACAGATGAAAAAGGTTTTGATTTTGGGCGCAAATGCGGAAACGGTGAGTCTTATAAAAAAGGCAAAGGAAATGGGATTATATACGATTGTTACAGATAATAATCCAAACGCATTTGCAAAGCGTTTTGCCGATCAGCCGGAAAATGTCAATGCCATGGATGTAGACGGACTTGTTGAGCTGGCAAAGAGAGAAAAAGTAGACGGTGTGCTTGTCGGTGTTGCGGAATCTATTTTACCGGCATACTGTGCTGTTTGCGAAAGACTTGGCTTTCCGTGCTATTCAACAGCAGATAAATTTGAAACGATGGTAAGAAAAGACTTTTTCAAGGAAAAATGCCGTGAGTACGGTGTTCCGACTATTCGTGAGTACGATGCGGATGCGGCAGATATAAAGTTCCCTGTTATTGTAAAGCCGGTTGACAGCTGCAGCTCGAAGGGAATCCGTGTCTGCCAGTCGGCAGATGAGCTGCAGGAAGATATTGAATATGCGCTTTCATTTTCAAGAAGCAAAAAATATCTCATTGAAGAATATATGGTTGGAGATGAAGTGATTTCTTATTACGTTATGCAGGAAGGCAATCCGATTTTTGTTGGAATGTGTGATCGTTATACGTATAAGCCGAAGGCAGATCTGGTACAGCTGCCGACATCCTATATTTACCCGTCACGGCACATTGATTCTTATATGGAGCATACAGATGAAGCAGTAAAGCGTATGATAAAGGGTCTTGGGCTTAAAAACGGAACCATTTTCTTCCAGGCTTTTGTTGATTCGGACGGAATTGTAAGAATTTACGAGCCGGGATATCGTTTGAATGGCGCGCAGGAGCATCTGATTGTTTCAAAGGTTTCAGGTATTGATGCAAAAGAACTGTACATTAACCTTGCTCTGACGGGAAAAGAGTCGGATGTTGATCTGGAACCGCTCAGCAATCCGAAACCGGCTCAGATTTCCTGTAAATTATCTCCGCTTGTCCGAGAGGGAAAAATTGCCAGGATCGGCGGACTGGATGAAATTGCCAGGATTCCGGGTGTGGTTTCTATCAATCCAAACTATGAAGACGGTGATGAGGTGATCGGAGAAGGAACCTTAAGACAGATTATCGGTCGTTTCTTTATTATTTCAGATTCGAAAGAGGAACTGGCGGATGCGATCGATAAGATCCAGAACACACTTACAGTAACGGATGTAGACGGAAATGATATGCTGATCGGGCTGTTTGATACTTCGATTTTGAAAGCTTTATATTAATTTGCAGCAGGAGGAACAAGGGAAATGTTAAATGGATCCGTTGCATTAATTGGTCTTGGAGCAATCGGGACACCAATCGCTCATAAAATGTATCGTAAGTATACGGAGCGATTTGCGCTGATCGCAAGCGGAGAGAGAAAGAAACGTTTGCAGAATCAGAAAATGACAGTAAATGGCGAACCTTTTGCGCCGCAGATCATTTCATCATCGGAAGAAATGGAGCTGCCGGTTGGTCTCTTGATTGTCTGTGTTAAAAATTATCAGCTTGAGAATTCTGTAGAGGATATTCGAAAAGTTATAGATGACAATACGATTATCCTTCCGCTGCAAAACGGCATTTCATCTTATGAATATTTTAAACAGCATTTTCCACATAACAGAATTTTGCAGGGATACGTTCAGGGACCGAATACACAGATCGAAAATGGAACATTCCACTATACAAATCCGGGAGCAGTTCATATTGGAGGTCAGGTGGACTCCAATCTGGATATTGCTGCGGATGTATATTCTTTTCTGAGTCTGGCAGAGATAGAGGTTCATCTGGAACAGGATATCAGGCATATGGTATGGAAAAAATGGATGCTTAATGTTGCAGGAAACAGTGTTACTGCATTGACAGATGCAGATTACAGTAATTTCAAAAACAGTCCGGAATTACAGAATCTTTGTACAATGGCAATGAAGGAATTCATTACTGTGGCAAAAGCAGAAGGGGTCAGCTTATCAGAGCAGGATATTCAGGCGATTCTTAATTATTATATTAACTATAATGGAAGTAAACGTACAAGTATGCTGGAGGATGTATCGCACAGGAGAAAGACAGAGAATGAATATCTTGCGGGAAAAATCATCGAACTGGCGAAACTGCATCATATAAATGCACCTGTAATTTCAAGCCTGTACATGCTTCTGAAAATCAAAGAATCTCTTTATCTGTCTGAAAAAACGCAGATCTAAGAGCGGAAGGCAGCGAAATGAATGCAGTAAAAAAAGAACAATTTGCAAAAGCACACGAAAAAGAATTATACGAACTGTTAAAACAGCTTGCGCATATTCCGGCGCCGACGGGAAAAGAGGAAAAAAGAGCAGCATTCTGTCTGGACTGGCTGCATCGTCATGTCAGTCTGTCGGCATATCAGGATGCAGCAGGCAATGTGATCTGCCCGGTTGGCGCATCAGAGGGCGCCTCGCTTATTGTTTTTGCAGCACATCTGGACGTGGTATTTCCGGATGAGGAGGAGCTTTCGGTTCGGGAGGAAAATGGACGGATTTATGCACCGGGCGTCGGGGATGATACGGCAAATGTGTGTGCACTCCTTCTGGCTGCGAAGTATGCGGCAGCGATTGAAGAAGGAAAGAGGCCGGAAAAGAAACGGAGTTCGGGTCTGTTGTTCGTATTTGGAGTCGGAGAAGAGGGGCTTGGAAATCTGAAAGGAGCAAGGCAGATCTGCCGGGATTTCGGAGCAGCCATAAAGGCTTACTATGCATTGGATCTGACGATGGAAACGTATACAGCCAGGGCGGTTGGCTCCCTTCGCTATTGTGTTACGGTAAGGGCAAAGGGTGGTCATTCTTTTTCGGATTTTGGAAATACGAGTGCAAATGCCATTCTGGCAAAGCTGATCTGTACATTGTATGCACAGCAGGTTCCCGATGGCGGCCACACAACGTATAATGTTGGTGTGATTTCCGGCGGAACATCGGTGAATACAATTGCACAGAGAGCGGAGATGCTTTACGAAATTCGCTCAGATTGCCGGGAAGATCTGAAGAAAATGAAAGACAGTTTTGACTGTCATGTGAAAGTACTTGAAAGGGAATTGCCGAAGGACTGCAGTCTTACCGTGGAGCAGATCGGAGAGCGGCCGTGTGAGGGTACAATAGACGAACAAAAACGGAAAGAGCTGTTTGCCATCGTGGAAAAAGCCGTCATGGACGCAGGGGTCAAAAAGCCAGAGCCTGTACCGTGCTCTACAGACTGTAATATTCCGCTTTCAATTGGAATTCCTTCGGTTTGTATCGGAACGTACCGCGGCAGGGGCGCACATACAAGGGAAGAATACGTGGAGCTCGCGTCGTTGCCTGCAGGACTTCGCATTGTGTTAAATCTCATTGAGCATTATGTGTGAAAGTATGATTGCAGAAAAGGTACATATGCCTTCTATACTCTGAACAGCAGCTCTTCTATTGGCGGCAGATCGAAAATTACAAAAAAAGATTGACAAATGAAAGCGTCAATGTTACAGTGTTACAAGAAAGCGAAAAGAAAAATGCAATGATGGGGAATAGTAAACTTGGGCTGCTTTTTTCAGAGAGATGTCGGTTGGTGTGAGACATCAGAAGTGCAAAGAAGAACTCACCCCTGAGCGGCTGTCCGAAATCTTGCTTCAACAAAGTCAGGTTCAGGAGCGCTGATGGCGATGTTTGATAGCCAGCCAGCGAAAAGAAATCTGTTTCTTTTGGAAGAAAGCAGGGGAGTAGATACAGACGGATTACCCGACCGTTACCCGGGCAGGATATAAAGCAGTTACTGTTCGTATCCGTAGAGTGTATGAGAAATCATAAAAAAGAGTGGTACCGCGAAAGACTTGTAATCTTCCGTCTCTTGGGATCTATCCCAGGAGGCGGTTTTTTTGCGCTTCCGAAGAGTTCCGGATCATCACCAAAGCAGTGATCCGGTGCAGAGCTATGCAGTGAAGCGGGCCAGAGTGGTTCGCCGGAAAAAATACGTGCGAAAAGGAGAACAAAACTATGATGAATCCGAAGAAATATGTGAGACAGTATTTTATGCCACCGGTTTCTTGTATGAAGTGGGCAGAAAAGGAATATGTAGATCATGCACCGATCTGGTGCAGTGTGGATCTGCGTGATGGCAATCAGGCATTGGTTGTTCCGATGTCGCTGGAGCAGAAGGTGAAATTTTTTAAGCTTCTGGTCGATATCGGATTTAAAGAGATTGAAGTTGGATTTCCGGCGGCTTCCGATACGGAATATCAGTTCCTGCGCACTTTAATCGAACAGGATCTGATTCCGGAGGATGTCACGATTCAGGTGCTGACCCAGGCGAGGGAGCATATTATTCGTAAGACATTCGAAGCTTTAAAAGGTGCAAAACATGCAATTGTGCACGTTTACAATTCTACCTCACTGGCACAAAGAGAGCAGGTATTCCGCAAATCAAAAGAGGAGATCAAGCAGATCGCGGTAGAGGGCGCTGCGCTTTTAAAGAAGCTTGCGGATGAGGAGCATGCATCCTATCAGTTTGAATATAGTCCGGAAAGCTTTACCGGTACGGAAATCGATTATGCTGCAGAAGTCTGCAATGCCGTTTTGGATGTATGGCAGCCAACTGCAGACCGCAAGGCGATCATCAACCTGCCAAGTACAGTACAGATGTCGATGCCACACGTTTATGCGAGTCAGATCGAGTATATGAGCAGCCACTTAAAATACCGCGAAAATGTAGTTCTTTCTCTTCACCCACATAATGACAGAGGCTGTGGTATTTCTGACGCAGAGATGGGAATTCTTGCAGGTGCAGATCGTATTGAAGGTACTTTGTTTGGAAACGGTGAGCGTACCGGAAACGTGGATATCGTAACACTTGCATTAAATATGTATGCACAGGGAGTAGATCCAAAGCTTGATTTTACGGATATGCCATATATAACCGAATCCTATGAGACGTACACCGGTATGAAGGTAGATGAGAGAAGCCCGTACGGAGGCGGTCTTGTATTTGCAGCATTTTCCGGTTCACACCAGGATGCAATCGCAAAGGGCATGAAATATCGGGAAGAGAATCACTGTGATACATGGACAGTACCGTATCTGCCGATTGACCCGACGGATATCGGACGTTCCTATGATGCAGATGTAATCCGTATCAACAGCCAGTCCGGAAAAGGCGGCGTAGGATATATTCTGGAGCAGCATTACGGACTGAAGCTTCCGAAGAAGATGCGTGAGGCGATGGGATACGCAACAAAGAGCGTTTCCGATGTACAGCATAAGGAACTGCAGCCGGATGAAATTTTCCAGATCTTCAAGGATAAATTTGAGAATATTACAGAGCCGTATAAGATTGAAGAGGTACATTTCAAGCAGCATAATGGAATTATCGCTGAGGTAACGGCAACGTACGAAGGAAAGACGAGTGTCATCGTTGCATCCGGAAACGGTCGTCTCAATGCAGTAAGCAATGCGATGAAGAAGCATTTCCGTCTGGAGTATGATTTTGTTACGTATGAGGAGCATGCATTGGAACAGAGCTCTTCTTCCCGTGCAATTGCGTATGTTGGAATTCGTGATAAATCAGGTAATCTGCACTGGGGTGCAGGCGTGGATGCCGATATCATCCATGCATCAATCGATGCGCTGCTCACCGCAATCAATCACATGGTATCAGCAAAATAGAAACGGCGAATAAGTAATAAATAAAGTAATATAAGAAATAATAACAGAAAAGCTACAATGTCAACTTAAACAAAAAACAGGTTGACATTGTGGCTTTCTCATTTTATACTTTGTTTTATGGCTGCCGGAAAAGACGGTGCCGCCCGGATGGTAAGAAGAAAAGACTGACAGATCATTTTCGGAAGACTGGCCGGAGAGAAGTACTACAGAAAAAGGAAAGAAGGTTATTAATATATGGAAACAAAAGAAATTTTGAGCTTACTCAAAGACTGGGATGAGAGCCATGTGATGACAAAGGAGGAGGCACTGGCGATTCTGGAGTTGCCGGAAGAAGCAGAGGAAGTACTGATCGCTGCAGCTGAAAAGCTTCGTATAAAATATAAAGGAAAAAAGGTAAGCGTTCAGCTTCTGACGAATGTAAGGAGCGGTAACTGCTCACAGAACTGTGCCTACTGTGCGCAGTCATGTGAGTCGCAGGCTGCCATTGAAAAATACCGCAGAGTTTCAGATGAAAAACTGTATGGGGACAATGATCTGGTTGATGAAAAGCATCTTGCAAGACATTGCATCGGTCTTAGTGGAATTCGGTTTACGGATGCAGAAATTGAAGATCTGGCAGGAAGAATTCGAAAGATGAAGAAGAATGACACACAGATTTGCTGTTCTATCGGATTTCTGACAGAAAAACAGGCTGTTATGCTCAAAGATGCAGGGCTGAACCGGATCAACCACAATTTAAACAGCAGCCGATCTTTTTACCCGAATATCTGTACTACACATACGTATGACCAGCGGATCGAAAATATCCGGATGCTGCGCCGGGTTGGATTTGAAATGTGCTGTGGTGGAATTATCGGAATGGGAGAAAGTCACGGAGATGTTGTGGACATGCTGATGGATATCCGTGAAATACGTCCGGAGTCAGTGCCGATTAATTTCCTGCTTCCAATTGAAGGGACACGGCTGGCGGACCGTGATATTTCCGGTCTGACACCACAATATGGAATGAAGGTACTCTGTCTTGCAAGGCTGATGGTACCGCAGTCAGATATTCGCTGTGCGGCAGGAAGAGAGGTTTATTTCAAGGGAATGGAATCGACGCTGTTTCGTGTGGTAGATTCAATTTTTGCATCCGGTTATCTGACTGCAGACGGCCAGGGCATCGATGATACAATGAAAATGATCGCAGATGCAGGTTATTGTGGTGAGATTGAGAGTACAGACCGGGAAGAATAATAGAAAGGGAATTGAGTGAAGTGTGATCAGGCAGGGCGAATGCCTCTGTCTGATCATGAAAAGAATAGTATAAAAAGAAAGTAAAAAAGCTTTGGAACATTTTGCTCCAAAGCTTTTCGTAGTGCCGCTGGCCGGACTCGAACCGGCACGGTGTTACCCGCTTGATTTTGAGTCAAGTGCGTCTGCCAATTCCGCCACAGCGGCACAAAACTGACACTTGATTAGTTTAGCATATTTTTTCAAAGGATGCAAGAGGAAAATTAAGAAAATAGAAAAATGAGAAAACAAATAAACAAGTGAGCACACTTTCTTTTTCTCTATTGTTAAATAAATATCAATAAAGAAGCGAATGTTATAGCGCAAGGAAAGGAATGAAACAATCTGATTTTTATAATAATTTCAGCTGTAGTGCGAAACAGAGAAGAAAGTCAGGAGTTTCAAAGAAAAATCGGTGAAATAAATAAAAACAAGCAATCCGTATGGGAATATGTATAGAAAACAAGGAAATGAATAAAAATAAATGGCAAACTGCCAATTGCGTAATGAATGCAATATTGTTAAAATATTAACAGAAACAAAGGAACGGACATTTTAAATACTATAAAACAGGAAAATAAATGTCCGAAATATATGATATCAGATAACAACAGCGTAAGTAGCAAAGCTACGGAAGGGAGCCTCATATGCGTATTACATTTTTTGCAGCAAAAAGCTATGATAAGGATTCTTTTAATAAAATCAAAGGTCAGTATCCGGAACTGGAACTGGAGTATTGGGAGACAGAGCTTTCTCCAAAGACAGCATCTTATGTACAGGACAGTGAAGCAATCTGCGCGTTTGTCAGCTCGGACGTGAGTGAGAAAACGATCAGGGTACTGCATGAACGTGGAGTAAAATTGATTTTAATGCGCTGTGCAGGATTCAATAATGTCGATCTGGAAGCAGCAACGAAGTATGGCATTACAGTAATGCGTGTACCGGGATATTCTCCGGAGGCAGTTGCGGAGCATGCAATGGCACTTGCAATGGCAGTTAACCGTCATCTGCATAAGGCTTATATGCGCGTACGTGAAAATAATTTCAGCCTGGTTGGACTGACCGGTGTGAATTTCTATGGAAAGACGGCAGGTATCGTCGGAACCGGAAAAATCGGAGCAGCTATGGCACGGATCTGCCGTGGATTTGGTATGAAGGTAATTGGATACGACATGTATCATAATCCGGATCTGGACTTTGTGGAGTATGTAGAACTGGATGAGCTTCTGGCAACGAGTGACCTGATTTCCCTGCATTGCCCGCTGATGGAAAGCACACATCATATGATCAATATTGAAACAATTAACAAGATGAAAGACGGAGTGATTCTGGTAAATACCTCAAGAGGCGGACTGGTAAAGACAGATGATCTGATCGCAGGCATCCGTGAGCGTAAGTTTTTCGGTGTCGGACTTGATGTGTATGAGGAAGAGACGCAGAATGTATATGAAAATCGGGAAGACGATATTCTGATGCATTCTACAACGGCACGTCTTCTGTCCTTCCCGAATGTTATTGTAACCTCTCATCAGGCATTCCTTACGCAGGAGGCACTCGGCGCAATCAGTCAGACAACGATGAATAATGCAATGGCATACCTGAACAAAGAAAAATCCGGAACAGAACTGAATTAAAATTAAAGAACGCAGGTGAAGTGAACAAGAAAATCAGCTTCGCGCAGAAGAAAATGAGAAAATCTGCTTCCGCTTCATACAGAAGAAAATAAGAAAAACAGGCAGAAGTCTGACATAACAGAAAACGTGTCGGACTTTTGCCTGCTTTTTATACATGTATTATTTTTGCTTGAATGGGGGATCTGCCGGATATCCTCCGCGCAGCTTCTGCATTCCGCGCTGCAATGCATCTTTGGAGTTTTTCCAGTCGGCATCCTTGTTGCGGTAATCAAATTTGTCAATCAGCCAGGAAACGTCTTCTTCCAGCCTGGCAAGATTGCGCTCCATAAGGGAAAAGAGTTCCGGATAAAAATCTGCTTTCTGTTTGTCATTTAAGTAACGATTTGCATTTTCGCAGAGCAGTCCGAAATGATGGAGGCAAAAGCCTTTTCCATTTTTGATTTTTTCCTGAAACTGGCTGTCCTTTGTATACATATAGAAAAATGTTTCCATATAACGGTCAAAGTTCTGCTGGAGGCCGCTGCAGATATAACAGGAGCAGTCCTTTTGCAGTGCCCATGAAGCAATAGAGTTTGATTCAGCGGGCTGCTTTTTGATTCGATTGATCAGGGAAGTCTTGCCTGGTGTGAAATGTGCAGTCTGCTGCGAGAATTCTCTGAGAAGCTTCTGATAATGTGTTTTCAGAATCAGAGAGTTGCCAAGCGTATTTCCAAAGTCGAACATTTTTTTCATATGAGTCCGGCAGAAACCGATTTTATCAGTCTGTTCCCGAATATCGCTTTCCATATAGGAAGAGGAGCTGCCAAGTACAAAATTGATCATGTCCTGCTCCAGCTTCCGTTCAATAAAGCAGAACGGACATTCGTCGTTTTCATTGACCGCATCATTGAGCGGTATCGTATAAAGTTTTTCTTTCATTGTAGATTCTCCATTTTAACAAAATAAGGTAAACAGCAAATGCGGATTACGAATCTTTGCCAGATTTATTTTAACAGATTCAGGGAAAAAGAGAAAGCGCTATTTATAAATATGCCTTGCCACAAAACCTTTTCGGCAGTACAATAAACGTCATAGGAAGGAGGCGCCGCTATGACCTGTAATGAAGCACGCAGGCTGATTACAGCCTATGTAAAGAAGGAATTGCCGGATCGGGAGCTGGAGCAGTTTCTATACCATATGGAACACTGCAGTGACTGCATGGATGAATTGGATACGTATTATACGGTATATCAGGCGCTTGATTTGCTGGATTATGGCGATTGCCAGGACTACGATTTCCGAAATATGCTGAAAAAGGATATCCGTGCGACGAAGAAAGGCATTTTACGGAGACGAATTGCCGGTATATTGCTTGGAGCGCTTGTATTTACGGCTGAGTTCCTGCTTTCAATCAGTGTATATACCGGATATGAAATGAAACGCGGCGCACAGCAAAGCACGTTGATCGAACGTGCAATCCTTCAGATGAATTATCATGGCCGGAAATTGGTGGATTCAGAATATGAAACAGGCCTTGGAGAGGTTGAATTAAAAAAGAAAAAAACAAAAAAGGCAGCTGCAGAACAGGTGGAGGCAGAACAGGTGGAGGCAGAACGGGAAAAGACACCGGAAAACGGATGAAAAGAGAAAGAAAGTAGAAGAGGAGCAGACAGGAAATGGCAGAAAAGATAGTACTGATTGACGGGCACAGCATATTAAACCGTGCTTATTATGGGATTCCGGTGTTGACAAACAGTGAGGGAAAGCATACGAATGCGGTATACGGCTTTCTGAATATTTTATTTAAGGTACTGGAGGAAGAAAAGGCCGGATATGTGGCAGTTGCATTTGATCTTCATGCGCCGACGTTTCGACATAAGATGTATGAGGCATATAAAGGGACGAGAAAACCAATGCCGGAAGAATTGCGGGAACAGGTGCCGATGATGAAGGAAATGCTGACGGCAATGCAGATTCCTGTGATGTCGCTGGAGGGATATGAGGCGGATGATATTCTTGGAACCGTATCGCGCCAGATGGAACGGGAGGGGATGGAGGTATCGATCGTATCAGGAGACAGAGACCTTCTGCAGCTTGCAACAGACAGGATTCAGATCCGTATTCCAAAGACGAAGGCAACGGGAACGGAAATTGAGGACTATTATGCAAAAGAGGTGCAGGAGCGCTACCAGGTGACACCTGCGGAATTTATTGATGTAAAGGCATTGATGGGAGATGCGAGTGATAATATTCCGGGAGTTCCCGGCATTGGTGAAAAGACGGCAACAAAGATTATCACCCGGTATGGATCAATAGAGGAAGCTTATGCGCATGTGGATGAAATAACGCCGACAAGGGCCAGAGAATCGCTGCGTGAACATTACGAACTGGCGCAAATGAGCAAAACGCTTGCAACGATCGATCTGCAGGTACCATTTACGCTCAAAAAAGAAACGGCAAAAATTGAGAATCTTTATACAAGAGATGCACTGGAACTGTGTCGGCGGCTGGAATTCAAAAATCTGCTCGGACGTTTCAAAATAGAAGAAGAGAAGGAAGAAACAGAGGAAGAATTTTCTGTGATTTACGATTTTGGTGAAGCAGAACAGCTTTTTGATTCTCTGGCAGGAAAATACATTGCAGTGCAGCTGATCCAGGAAGAAGGCAGCCTGCTTGGTGCTGCGATTTGTACACAGGAGAAAAAAGCACAGTTCATTGCATGCGGAGGTTTTTTGACCGAAGCTTATCTGGGAGAAAAGCTGTCAGAGACAGCTGTGCAGGCAGAGGAAATCGTTACGATTCAGTTAAAGGAACAGCTTTCGTATCTGAATGAAATGCAGCTTCAGAAACAGAAAAGGCTGTGGGATGCATCGATAGCGGCTTACCTGGTGAATCCTCTTAAAGGAAGCTACGAATGCGAGGATTTATCGAATGCTTATCTGAATCGGGTGATTCCGTCAAGAACGGAGCTTCTTGGAAAAAGTACGCTGACTGCTGCAAAGGAAGAAAAGCAGGAACAGTTTTTGACGTACGTCTGCCGGATGGCGGAGACTGCTTATGAGGTGTGGCCGCATCTGAAAGAACAGCTGGAAAAAATGCAGATGTCGGAGCTGTTTGGAAAGATTGAGATGCCGCTTGTATATACACTTCATCATATGGAGCAGGAAGGAATCGGTGTCCGAAGAGAAGAATTGAAAGCATACGGAGAGCAGCTGACCGGGCGGATTGCAGAGCTGGAGCAGAAGATTTATGAGGAAGCCGGTGAAACGTTTAATATTAATTCTCCAAAGCAGCTTGGTGTGATTCTTTTTGAAAAGCGGCAGCTTCCGCATGGAAAAAAGACGAAGACAGGTTATTCGACAGCTGCGGATGTCTTGGAAAAGCTTGCGCAGGAATATCCGATTGTGTCGGATATTCTGGAGTACCGTCAGCTGACGAAGCTGAAATCAACGTATGCGGACGGGCTTGCCAATTACATTCAGGCGGACGGAAGGATTCACGGGAGGTTCCATCAGACGATCACAGCAACGGGCCGTTTGAGCAGTACGGAGCCAAATCTTCAGAATATTCCGATCCGTATGGAGCTTGGCCGGATGATTCGAAAGGTATTTGTACCAAAGGAGGGCTGTGTATTTCTTGATGCGGATTATTCGCAGATTGAGCTTCGTGTACTGGCACATCTTTCCGGTGATGAAATGCTGATCCGGGCATATCAGGATGCACAGGATATTCATACGATCACGGCATCCCAGGTATTCCATGTGGCGCCGGAGGAAGTGACTCCGCTGCTGCGCCGGAATGCAAAGGCGGTTAATTTTGGTATTGTTTATGGAATCAGCTCTTTTGGTCTGAGCCAGGATCTGAGTATTACGCGAAAGGAAGCAGAAGCGTACATTGCACAGTATTTTAAAACGTATCCCGGTATTAAGGAATTTCTGGATCGTACGGTAGAGGATGCAAAAAAGGACGGATATGTGACGACGATGTTTGGCAGGCGCCGGCCGATGCCGGAACTGAAATCCTCCAATTTCATGCAGCGATCATTTGGTGAGCGTGTGGCTATGAATGCACCGATTCAGGGAACGGCGGCAGATATCATTAAGATTGCGATGGTGCGCGTGGATCAGAAGCTGCGGGCACGAGGCCTGAAGTCAAGGCTGATCCTGCAGGTACATGATGAACTGCTGATCGAGACGGTAAAGGAAGAGCTGCAGGAGGTATGCAGGCTTCTGAAGGAAGAAATGATGCATGCCGCAGATCTGCGTGTGCGGCTTGAGGTTGACGTGCATTCGGGAGAGAACTGGTATGAGGCAAAGTAGAGAAAAGAGCCGGAAGACAGCACCGAAGAGCGATATAGTGACGGTGTGTACGTGATGAAATTCAGGTGAAACTGATCGAAAATCGGCCACAAAAGCAAGTACAGGAAAGACTCCGAGAGTACATTAAGAACATAGGGAAAGCAGGCGGCAGGAGGAACAGAAATGAAAGTGCTTGGAATTACAGGAGGTGTTGGTGCCGGAAAAAGTACGGTGCTTGGATATCTTTCGGAGCATTACGGTGCACGGGTCATCGAGGCGGATCGGGTTGCACATCTTTTGCAGGAACCAGGCGGTGACTGTTACAATGCGATCGTGGAAAGCTTCGGCAGAGGGATTCTGTATCCGGATGGCAGGATCAACCGGGAAATGCTCGGAAAGATCGTGTATGCGGAAAAAGAAAAGCTGAGTATATTAAATCAGATCGTACATCCGGTGGTGAAGGCGTATATAATCAAAGCAATTGCACAGGAACGAAAAAGTGGAGCAGTGCCGTTTGTTGCAATTGAGGCGGCACTTCTGCTGGAAGATGGTTACGATCGCATCTGCGATGAGATCTGGTATATTTTTGCAGACGAGGAAACACGGTCAAAACGGCTGCAGAGTTCGCGCGGGTATAGTACGGAAAAGATACGAAGTGTGATGGCAAACCAGAGAGGAGAAGAGGGATATCGCAAAGAATGCAAATTAGTGATTGACAATAGCGGTGATTTTGTGGAAAATACATATGAACAAATTGACAAAGGACTGAGAGAACATGGATTTCTGTAGTATTGCCAGCGGAAGCAGCGGAAACTGTATTTTCGTCGGCACAGAAAGAACGAGCCTTCTGATCGATGCCGGGATCAGTGGGAAACGTGTGAAAGAAGGGCTGCACGGAATTGATCGTAAGCCCGAAGAGCTGGATGCCATTTTGATTACACATGAGCATTCAGACCATATCAAAGGCCTTGGCGTACTGGCCAGAAAATACGGGATTCCGATTTATTCCACGACCGGTACCATAAGCGCTATGAAAGAACAGCAGCTTCTTGGAAAGGTAGACGAAGAACTATTCCACACGGTAACACCAGACTGTAGTTTTGAAATCGGAGATCTGGAGGTACAGCCATTTCGCGTATCGCATGATGCGGCAGAGCCGGTGGCATATCGGATGTGCAGCAAAGAAAAGTCAGTTGCAGTGGCAACAGACCTTGGGTATTATGATGATTACATTATTGAGCATCTCAAAGGGTTGGATGCGGTGCTGCTTGAGTCAAATCATGATGTTAATATGCTGCAGGTCGGCGCTTACCCCTATTATCTCAAACAGAGGATTCTGGGAAGAAAAGGTCATCTTTCCAATGATAATGCCGGCCGTTTGCTTGGAGAGATTTTAAATGATCACATGAAGGCAGTGATGCTTGGACATCTGAGCAAGGAAAATAATTATGAGGCGCTTGCGATGGCAACCGTGTGTACGGAAATTACGCAGGGAGATAACCCATATCAGGCGAAGGATTTTCCGATTGAGATTGCTAAGCGTGATATGCCGTCACGGATGATTGCAGTGTAATTGCTTGCAGAAGAATGTACTGGCAGATCACTGGTATGAAACAGAATCACAGACTGCGTATTTGTATTTTTACGAAGCCGCAGACTGCAGATATTGTTCCCGGTTACGGGGCAGAAAAAATACAGGGCAGCTTCAAAGATATTTGAAAAGCCGGAAAGAAGAGGACTCGATGAAAAAGACAATCATTACAGTAGTAGGGAAGGATACCGTTGGTATCATTGCAAAGGTTTGTACGTATCTTGCCGAGAATAATGTAAATATTCTGGACATTTCTCAGACAATTGTGCAGGGCTTTTTCAATATGATGATGGTAACCGATGCGACGCAGTCCCCGAAGGGAACAGATGAGATTGCAGAAGAGCTGGAGCATCTTGGCGAGGAGATCGGGGTTTCTATCCGTTGCCAGCATGAGGATATTTTTAATATGATGCACCGTATCTGATGACCGGAGCCAGAAGGAGAAGCTATGATTAATTTATTTGAAGTAAATGAAACAAATAAAATGATTTCACAGGAAAATCTGGATGTGCGGACCATTACACTGGGTATCAGTTTGCTGGACTGTATCACGGATAACCTTGAGCAGCTGAACGAAAATATTTATAATAAAATTACGACGGTTGCTGATAAGCTGGTTGCTACCGGGAAAGAGATAGAAAGAGAATTTGGTATTCCAATCGTTAATAAAAGAATTTCCGTGACACCGATTGCACTTGTCGGAGGCAGTGCCTGCAAAACACCGGAGGATTTTGTGACGATTGCAAAAACGCTGGATCGGGCAGCCAAAACGGTTGGCGTAAACTTTCTCGGTGGTTATTCCGCTCTTGTATCAAAGGGCATGACACGTGCAGATGAAAACCTGATCCGTTCCATTCCGCAGGCATTGGCAGAAACGGATTTTGTGTGCAGCTCCGTTAATGTCGGCTCCACAAAATGTGGTATTGATATGGATGCGGTAAGGATTCTTGGGGATGTGATCCTGGAGACAGCAGAACTCACAAAAGAACACGACTCCCTTGGCTGTGCAAAGCTGGTGGTATTTTGCAATGCACCGGATGACAATCCGTTTATGGCAGGTGCATTCCATGGCGTAACAGAGACGGATGCGATCATTAATGTTGGTGTCAGCGGTCCTGGTGTTGTAAAGCATGCGCTGGAAGAGGTGCGTGGCAAGAGCTTTGAGGTGCTGTGCGAAACGATCAAGAAGACGGCGTTTAAGGTGACGCGTGTCGGCCAGCTGGTAGCGCAGGAGGCATCGAAGCGTCTGGGTGTTCCGTTTGGAATCGTGGATCTTTCTCTTGCACCGACTCCGGCGATCGGAGACAGCGTGGCGGATATCCTCTGCGAGATCGGTCTGGAATATGCCGGAGCGCCGGGCACGACAGCTGCATTGGCACTTTTAAACGATCAGGTAAAGAAGGGCGGCGTTATGGCATCGTCCTATGTCGGCGGTTTAAGTGGTGCATTCATTCCGGTCAGCGAGGATCAGGGAATGATCGATGCAGTACGCGCAGGTGCACTTACGATCGAAAAGCTGGAGGCGATGACCTGTGTTTGTTCGGTAGGTCTTGATATGATCGCAATTCCGGGAAGTACGAAAGCAACGACCATTTCCGGTATCATCGCGGACGAGATGGCAATCGGTATGGTAAATCAGAAGACGACGGCAGTTCGTCTGATTCCGGTGATTGGAAAAGATGTCGGAGAGACGGTGGAGTTCGGCGGACTGCTTGGCTATGCGCCGATCATGCCAGTCAATAATTATTCCTGTGATGCATTTGTAAACCGCAAGGGACGGATTCCGGCACCGATTCACAGCTTTAAAAATTAAAATTCAGATAATGGAGCGGATTGCAGATATTTGCTTTCGCAAAGTAAAAGGAAGCGCTGTTACAGCCCTGGTGGCTGTGGCGGCGCTTTGTCATTTTACAGAAAGTATTTTACAAACATGCAGTAAAAACACAAAAGGAACACAAAAATAAAAATATAAATAAATTATTAAGAAAAAATAAAACATATTGACTATAAAACACAATATTGTTATTATTCTGTTGCATGTTCGAAATAAATTCGTAACAAACAAAGAGGATGAGAGCATGTAGAGACTTGATTCAATGTACTCTCGAAATTTAACCGAGTCAAGCAAGTCCCTTGTGAGGTTGCGCGGAGCAATAAGCAGTGGATGACTTACTTGTATCATAAGTGAGACAGGCTCACATATGATAAAGGTTATGAGCAAGTAGCGAAGCGGATTGCGAATATCCGCTTGACAAGCAGGTGCATGAAAAATTCCGGGAGTATATTTCATCGAAAAGGAGGTAACAAGGATGAAAAGAAGAATCTCTAAGCTGCTTTCACTTGGCATTATGATAAGCAGTATACTGACCGGACTGCAGGCAGTGCCGGCGGCAGCTGCGAAGGAGCAAAGTGATACTGTGGCGGGAACTCAGCTTGCTTTTGCACAGTGTGAGGAATATATCAATATTCGTCAGGATCCCGATACAGACAGTGAGGTAGTAGCCAAAATCTATAATCATGGCGCGGTTGAGATCGAAGAACAGGATGGAGACTGGTACAAAATCCGTTCCGGAAATGCCGAGGGATATGTAAAGGCAGAATATTTTGCTACGGGAGAAGCGGCAGAAGCGATTGCAGAACAGGCTGCTTATCGTGTGGCAGAGGTGTATCCGGAACAGCTGAATGTCCGAACAGCTCCAAGCGAAGACAGTGATGTGGTGACGACAGCATCGCAGGATCAGGAGCTGGAGGTTGTGGCATGGGACGGCGACTGGATGAAGGTAGCGCTTGGAAATGATGTATATGGGTATATTAATGCATACTATGTAGGATATAATGTATACTATCCGCAGGCAGAGACAATCGAAGAGGAACAGGCCCGGCTTGCAGCTGAGCAGCAGGCCGCACAGAGCTGGGATGATGTGCCGGAACAGACCGGGGATTCGGGCGAAACAACACCGGAGACAGAGGCGTCATGGACAGAGCCGGAAACGAGCGCACCGGAGACGGAAGCACCATGGACAGAGCCGGAAACGAGCGCACCGGAGACGGAAGCACCATGGACAGAGCCGGAAACGAGCGCACCGGAGACGGAAG
>Ga0129317_1000919_pt1 | contig 25441 bp, 17 predicted proteins | sample Cm1ome_FD_94430 | JGI IMG/M metagenome (GOLD analysis project Ga0129317, IMG submission 94430) | Eastern black-and-white colobus group fecal microbial communities from Wisconsin, USA - Cm1105 metagenome | ecosystem: Host-associated > Mammals > Digestive system > Large intestine > Fecal | place... | reverse complement strand
CGGATTGTTTGTCATGCTGCTCACTGTCATTCCCACCTTGGGCTGAATTGTAAAACTTCCCACTTTTCGTTGGGCACTGGCTGTCAGTGCTGTGCCCAGCAGCATTGCTGCCATAATAATTCTGTTTCTATTCTTCATCTTTATGATATTTTATTGGAGAGTAATCTCCGTTTAATTTTATATTTTTTGTGGCTCTTCTTCTATTCTGTTGAAAGTTAACTTACTTTGTTTGTCAATCTCATCACTATTTTATTTTCATTCCGCAAAAGTATACATTCTTTTAGGCATACTTTAATTGTCTTTTCCTGAGTCTGGATGTCTATACTCTGTGAAATGATGAGAATACATTGCGGCAGGCAAAGCATACTTTTGGATTGTAGGATTTTAGAATTCCACTCCCGCACTCAGCTCAAAGCATCCAAGATTACCGTGCTTATAGTCGGGCTTATCATATTCTGCCGGGTTTTGGCTGTATTGATACCAATGAATGTAATACGGTACCGACATCATCATGTATCCAGCCTGAATGAACAGCCGTGTCTGCCGTCCTATGTTGAAGTCTACACCCACGGCTGGCATGGCATAATAGTGAGGGGCATGCGTCACATAGTCGGGGTCGTTGTCATTCACCACAAACTCCATTCCTGCCTCAACCGACACAAATGGGCTGACCTTGCCTTTCGTGATGTTATATTTTCCCTTTATGAATACGGGAAAAAGCGTGTACTCATCAGAATAATATACATTCACCTGCTTGTCCGCTTTACTCTCCTTTAAGCCGTGCGACAGCATATCCTTATACTCCAGTCCCGTTCCGATGCCGGCCTTCAGCTGTGGTGTGAACTTATACATCGCAGTCATCTTTGCGCCAAATCCGCCGTAAAAGGCATTGTCACTGCTGTATTTCGAGGCAGGCTCTTTGTGACCAATGTCCCAATAAGCCCTCACCGAAAACGCCATTTTCTTCTGCGCGCTTGCCGTCAGCGCCGCAACCGACAGCACTGCTGCCATAATCTTTGTTTTCATTGTTAATACCATTTTTCCTTATTATATTGTTTTCTAAATATAGTCTTGCAAAAGTATGCATTCTTTCTGATATATACAAGAATATCTGTATGTTTAACACAGCGCACTATGCTAAATAACATAATGGCTGTGTTAAAACAGATAATCTACATTACCATTGTAGAGCCCTTTGTTCATTCATTTATATCATCTCTCAGTTGCCGTTTTTTATTTTTCAAATCTTTTTTCTTATGCTTAATGCTCTTTTTCCAGTTACGGTAACTTGCAATATCTTCCCACAACCATTTTTTCTTTTTATGGTAATATATATCTGGGTCAATATCTATTGGAGAGTGTTGAAATCTATAGACCCTTCCAATTTTTTCTTGCTGGCAGTAAGGTACAAACTTTTTCCCGTCAAAATCTTGGTCATTCTCTATAATCAGACTTTGTTTGTCCAAGATCTTCAGGGTCAGTCTTTCCTGTCTCCACATCTGCTGAGGTCGGTCGTATATGTCAGCGATAATCCTGTTCCCTGTGACTTTGTACACTCCAGCAAACCAATAGCCAAAAATAAACGTACCATCATCACACAGTCTTATTCTACTTGTATAACTGTCGTTTACATGACATACGAACTCACCGCCAACTAAGACATATCTCTTTATGTCTACACCTTTCTCAGTGTATTTTATCTTCTCTGCTCTTTTAATAAAGTTTTTTGTCGTAAATGGCAATGCACAAGATTGCAGAGCCAAAGTTATTATGCATACGCCTAATAACAAACACTGTTGTTTAATTAATATCCCCATAATGAAAATGGATTTATTGCACCAGAATATGAAAATGGCCCTGTATATAAATAGTCATAATTGAGATAAAAATTTTCATGTCCAAATCCTTTATGTACTAAGTTTTGAGTCATGTTCTGTATATGTTTGCCACTATATCCATAGCGATATATTTGATTGTTGCGTTTTACCCCAATCCATAACGGAGCCATATATACTCTGCCATCGTTCCAGGCACCACGATCTGAATTTAAATTTTTTCCGACAGGCCAAGGAGCTGCTACATCTTTTGACCAATATTTGTCGGCACGTCCATTTTCTGCGCCAAAATTGGTATCAACATAAGTACCTATAGTAAAAGAACCTATAGACAATTCTGCTGCACTCGATCTCCAACGGTCTTCTTTATCACCCCATAAATCATTTGAAATTTTAAATGAAGTATTACCAAATTCAAAACCATGTGTTCCAACTATCTGATCATCTATTTCATTTCCATGAAAATAGCCACTATAATAGCGAGTTTTACCATACATTAAACCAAATCCAGAAATTTTAGCATGTAAAAGCCAGCCACTAAAAAAAGTTCCATTACCAATACTTATTCCTATATTGTTCCTATCATTACCATAATTTGCTGCTATTCCAATTCCTGCGGACAATCCACCAGTTCCATATCCTAATAATAAAGATGTTGAAACATTTAAATTAGATGTTATAGGAATCGACAGTGATGGACACAAGCCGTTTACCATCGTATTCATACCGATGTTCATCGCTTCATTCCATGTTGTGGAAGAAATAGTTCCAGCAGCCATCCCTGATGAATTAAATCCTACCCATGCTGCTCCGGCAGCCATTAATCCAGACTTCACAGAAGACCATCCCCAATTGCCTGTTGAAAGTCCACTTGACACATACCCGGCAACAAAACCGACAGCACCTATTAAGAAATCATCAATGCCTATCCACTCTCCTGTGACATCGGTATGCATCAACGGGTTGTTCAAACAATACGAATAGCGGTTGAAGTTCTGTGACATATCTGGACTCTGCACATAAGGGTCGGGGCTGAGGAAACGGCCAAGTACAGGATCGTAAAGACGGGCGTTCATGTTTATGAGACCGAACATCTGCAGGTGTTCATGTCCCGTATATCCTCGACCGAGCAACAATATTGGCTCTTCATCGGCTCTATACACTGTGTATGTAGCTGGATTGCGCAAACGTCCCCAAGCATCGTAGCTGAGTTCCTGAACAACATTGTTGTTCTCATCTACAATATGAGTGATACTGCCGATATTGTCGCGGATAATATTATAAAGTGTGGAAGCGGAGCCTTCCTTTACGATAACGGATGTGGCATCGTAATAATCTCCGTTAAGATACAGTTTCTCCTTTGTATCGCTCGGTTTGATATCCATCTCATAACATCCGCCAAGATAATAGCGTGTGAGGCTGGCATTGCCGTTGTCGGTGACGGTCATCTTAACCCTGTCGTAATCACCGTTGTATACAAATTCAGCCGAATAGCGTCCCTGTGTTATTGTATTGGGGCGGTAGAACTGGGTGTATGTGATGTCCTGCTGCTCTGAAGGTATGTTGGTAGTGGCGTTAAGGCCGTTTACGGCGTATGGCTTGGCATCACCGTATGTAAATGTTCCGGCATCGCTCTTGGCTGTGATGTTGCCGTTGTCATCGTAATCTACGGTATTTGTGCCATACTTTGTAAGGCGGTCAAGGCAGTCGTATTCAAAGCTTTCAGTGATGTTTCTCACATTGTCCCTACGGCTTATAAGGCGGTGCTTTGCTGCATCATAGCCGAGAATCAGATGGCTCAGTGCTGACGAGCCTCCCGTGGAAGTGCGTATGCTTGCAATATTTCCGTATGCGGTATAACCGTTATTGAAAACAAGTCCTCCTGTTTGCAGGTTCGTGGCGTTGCCGTAAGCATCAACGGCATTAATCTTGTAGATGGATTTTGTACCATTTTTCACCTCTACAAGGTATCCGTTTTGATACGTGTAATTTTCTGTGGCAAGTACACCTGTCTGTGACGTGTATTTTACTGAGCTGACATTGCCGTTAGAATATGTAAAATCTTTTTTTAGCCAGACATCGGCATCCGCATATTCCGTAGATGAGGTCATACGGCCGTATGAGTCGTACGTAAAAAGAGTCTTCGTGCCGTTGTTGGTATTTATTTCCTTTACATTATTGTACTGGTCGTATGTGTATGTTGTGGTCTGTCCGTAAACCACGCTTTTACTTGTCATCCTTAAATAAGCATCATAGCCGTATGACATAGCCCGTCCTTGGGCATCGGTGAAGATGTCCAACAATCCTGCTGAATTATAGTATTTAACTGTGTGGCCAAGACTCGGGTCGTTTGTGTCGGTAGGCCTGCGCCACTTGTCGTATGTGAAAGTTGTGGTGACACCCGTCGGAGACACTATGGAAGATGGCTGTCCGTCGGCTTTAAGGTTATACGTGAGCGTACCGGTATCGTCGGTTATGCTTATGAGATTGCCCTGTGCGTCAGTTTCTTTTGTTACAGATGTACCGTCAACTGTGGCTGTTGTTGTTTTACCGTTGTAACTGAATGAGGTCTCAATGCCTTTGATAACCGATTTTGTCATACGGTCGTAGCTGTCATACGTATATGAATCCCACGATGACGCAGAGCCTGTGAATGGATAGGATTGCCTCTGCAGTCGTCCGTATGAATCATATAGTAAATCTATGTTGGACGCAGTGCCGTTAAAATTTGTGACGGATTTTCTCACCTCACGGTTTAATGCATCATACACAATCTTGGTAGTCGGTGTTCCCGTGCTGCTTTCTGTTACGGCATATAGTCCGTTTGTACCTTCTGTTGTCCATGCGTATGTTGTTGCCTGTGACGTCCCGTCAGGGTATGTAACAGAGGTTTGGCGACCAAGACCGTCATATCCGTAATTTGTCTTTTTGCCATATTTGTCAGTGATGCTGGAAACCAGTCCATAATTATCATAAGAGTATTCATTGGATAATCCCAACATATCCGTTTCTTTTGTCACTCTTCCATACACGTCAAACTGGAATGTCTTAGACAAAGCATTTTTAGACGAATATTGTTTCTCATTCTCATTTGTGACATTTCCATTACTGTCGTAAGTATAATTCATGGTTTTTGTCAGATTCCCATCCACGAAATGTTTTATTTCAGTTGGACTGTATTTGTTGTTATATGCAGTCACTTGCGTTTTTTCTGTGTATGTGTCACCGTTTTTCTTTGTTGTGGTTATTACGTTTTGGGCATTACCGAGCTTATAAAGTTCTTTTGTATCAGTTTTATGGTTATATGTGTATGTTTTTTCTATAACAGCATCTTCTTTATGAGTTGCATAATCAGAGTATGTAGTTTTTTCTGTCAACGGATAGCCGTAGCTGTCAAAAGTGTTTTGGGTGACAGCCGTAACATTTGTAAGTTTATTGTTTATTTGTTTTCCTGTAAGATTTATTGTTGCCAATTTGTTGCTGTTCACAGATACTGAATATGTGTTTGTTTGTGAACTCAAAGGAGAACTTTGTTCCTTTATTACTCCAAAATTATATGGATCATAAGTTGTAACAGTTACTTGGTTTCTGTTATCATAGCATGTTATTTTTTCAAAACCTTTGAAACCAAGTCCTTGTTTATGCAGTATTGCATTCTGATACGTATACCGTTTGTTATCTGCCTTTGTGCCGTTCACGTACAGTTCCGTTGTATATAATACAGGAACATTCTCTTTAATTACCGTATATGGGAATTTATCTATATAGCTGCTTGTATAAATACCGCTGCTATAGCTGTCCCCAATGCGGTATTCGTTTTTCTCAACGTTGCCAAGACTGTTGGCGACGCCAACCAAAAGATTGTCCTTACCAGCATGTACAGAACAGCTGTATTTCGTAAGTGTTCCACTGTTTATGTTCTGACTGAACAATTGTGTATATTTATTTCCAGCCAACTGGTTCACAGGAACCAGCAATGACTTTTCTAAGGGAAACAGCGTTGATGATACATTGGATGTCGTGGAATTATTGTTAAGAAGATATGTGCTGAATTTCTGGGAATTATATCCTATTACATCAGTAAGACCATCACCATTTATATCCTGAAAAAGGATTGTGCTGTTTTCTGTATAAGTTGCACTTTTAAAAAAGTGTTTGGACCAGAGAATGAGCCTGTCTGGAATGTACCATCGCCCTTTGAACGGTATACTGTCCATGTTGTGTTCTTTGTTGTTCTGTCTGGAGAAACAATGATATCTATTAATCCGTCACCATTAGTTTCTGCCAGCATTAAGTCTTTGTTCTCCATAGAACCTCGTGTAGGATAAGACTGTGAGCAAGCCAGTTCTCCTGTGAACACCCCATTGACTTTACGGAAAGAGTATATATGCATACCGTTGGGGTCAATAAGTCCGAGGTCGCTTTTCCCGTCACCGTCAATATCTGCGACAAATAATTTGTCGGAATTGTTTATCATATAAAATTTATATAAATTCTTATCCGAGTCATTATTTAATTTTTCTGTATATTTTAGTAATCCTGAATTATATACAATTTTGTTGTTCTCAAGATCGAAAATATATACAACACCTGGCATATCGTCATTCCCAAGTGGCTTGTCCATTCCTACGGCTAATATTTCCGATTTTCCGTCACCGTCAAAGTCTCCTGCAAAAAAACGTTTGGGCTGTATGCTCCATTTATCGGAATTATCCTTATGTGTGGTGTTAAATGTAAAGGTTCTTGTATATGCCCTGGCAATGCCTGTTGTACCATTTCCTTTGTATACATTAAAAACAAGCTCATCCTTTTTGTTGTCATTCACATAGTTGTTTATCTTTATGATACAGTCTTCAAGTTTTCCTGTCAGGTCTGCAAACATTATATCAATAAAGCCTTTTTCGGTTTGAAGTGTAGGTAATTGGTTTGCGACAGATGCTGTCAAATCGGAAAACAGTAAAATATTTTGATTCTCAGGGTATTTGTTGAATATGTAGTTTTTACTATGGCTAAACAGGCCTCCACTTTTTTGAACATGTACATATTGATTGGACACAGGCCATGTTATTAGACATCCTGATTTCCCGAAACTCGACACGTTGCCATATATTGATTTCAAATCTTCAATAGTTTCAACCTTAAAGTATTGTGTTAACATTGTTGAGGATTGGTTATATGAAAAACTGGGAGTATCCTCATAGTAAAATTTCAAAGGGTTGACAGATCCAGATTTTCCTGAATATTGTATTTCGGAAAGAAGTGTATACTTATTTCCCGTTTTATAGGCTAAGGTGTAAGTGCCTAACAACGTGCTGCCAAGCTTGCATGTCACAGATTTCAACCTATGATTTTCCTGTACGTTTTGTCCTGAGATAAACACATTCGTATTGTCACTGCGTGTATCGTATGTGAAGTTGATAGTGGAATTGTTGTATGATACTTGGTCTATCCTATAACAATTATTGGAAAAAGTGTAGGAGTAATCTATGCTGTTGCCATACACATCCGTGAATTTTGTCATTGGATATGTCAGCTTGTTGGTTGCATTTGAGGTGTAACCAAATATGCCTTTACTGCCATTAGGATAAAAGACATCGAAATAACACACAGCATTACCGCTGACATGAGCTGTGACTTTTATATTCCCGACTTCTGTCTGATAAGTGTTGCTGCCAATTTTAATAAGTCTTGTGCCATCCAGGGAAAAAGCGTCATTAGTGTCAAGTTTTATTTTTTCAGGTGTGTTGTCATAGTATGTACTCTTTGTGACACGACTTATCGAAGACAAGCCGCTTAGTGACCACCCTATGCCAAGGGGACCTTTCCCACCTTGACTGGAATAGGTAAAGGCAATCTGTGGGGTAAGGCCGTTAATTCCGGGATATACTGTCATAGGAACACTATATGTTTTTGCCCCTGTTTGACTGATGCCTGATTGTATACCTATTTGACCAACAGTCTTGCTTGTATTTGGTGACACATGGTTAGGGACTGTCGATGAAGAGGATGATGTATTTGCTATAGTCATTATTTCAGCAGGGGGCAATAAGTCAATAATATTGGCTGTATCGGCATTGCTGATCGGATTTATTACAGGATTGACTATTATGGTGTCATTGTCGTCATCTGATATATTGTGTGCAATACATATGGTAGTAGAACCTAACAGTATGCATAATAAAAGAAAAAATGTATTCTTAATCATTGTCTCTATCCTCATAATATTTAGCGTTTTACAAATTTATGGCTTTCCGTTTCGCCATTGATGTCTATATTTATAATGTATACCCCGGCACGCAGATTTTTTGTTTCTACAACTTCAGCATGTGAGGACGGTCTTTTGCTGAAAATCATATTGCCTGACAGATCATACAGTACTATGGTGCAGTCTGACAGACTGGTACCGTGAGGAATGTTCACAGTCAGTCTGCCATTGGTTATTTCTGCATTGGTGTCCAGCTTGCTTCGTGTCTGTGATTTGGCTGATTTCAATGCTCGTTTTATCCGGTTGCCGTTGGCATCGTATGTATATACAATATTGTTTTGTGCTTGTGTCACAGACGAAAGTGTCAGCACACACAGCGAGAGTAATGTCTTTTTCATTATATTCTTCATAGTTGTGCTTTTTATTATAGTTCTATCTCTGCCCAGAAATAGTAATCGCCTCTTATTACCTGCAGTTTATAATTACCTGTAAGTTCTTTAGGCAGTTCTACTACACCATCGGTAATCACCGTAGAATATACAATATCATCGCCATATAACAGCTGCATGACACAGCCGTCACCCCCATTTATATATAATGTGTGCCCATTGATAGAGGCTGAAGGACATCTTACGGGAGCCTTGGGTAAAATTTTAATGCCCTTACCAGGCCTTATCATCTCACACTGAAAAGTTAGATTCCCAAACATTCCATGTGCTGTAATCATTAGGTTAGCACACATAAACAATGTGCATACTGCAATAAAAAATTTTTTCATGTTGTTATAGTTTTTGTTCGCCAGCAAAGGTAGGTAAAAAATCAAAAACACGCAAGGCTTTTTGTATTTTTAAATAACGACTTTTGAATTCTGTGGAGCTAATTTAACGATATTCAACGTATTACAAAAAGTACAAAAAGTACACGGACAGACAGATTATATCTTTTTTATGTTGGAATCAAGCCCTTTAGTGCCTTTTGATTTGAATATTTTTAAATTTATGGAACTGCGTATGTTCGATATGTTTTGTTTTGTCATATCAAGCAATATTGTTATATCTGACGGTGAAAAATCAAGCTTGACAAGTATGCTTACAATTTTCTCGTTGTCTGTCAGCATGTAGTTTTTATTATCTATTTCCGACATAAACTCGGAGTTGTGTTTACGCATCAGATTCACAAGGCAGATATGTTCCGGTGCTGTCATTTTCACATGTTCAGAAGTTTTTTTGCGTAATTGTTTTACAATAGGACTTTCTATCAGAAAATGCTCAATTGTCCAGTTTTCCATAGGTGATGGTGATTCCTGATACATGGATAAGGCATTGTGTAGCCTACGGATTTTTTCTTCTTGATTTTTGCGATAGGCATTTGTATCCGTTTGAAGCAATTCATAATCTTCCTTTGCCTTGTCAAGCTCTGTATACAGAGCTGTGTATTTTTCATTTTGTTGTTTTATTGCCAGCTCTCTCTTTTTCTTATTCCGTAAAATAAATCTTATAATAAAGATCACAAAAACACTGACTGTTATACATATATATATTATTGTTTGGTGATATTTCTCAGATTTATGTTTGGCAACCTTTGCTTCATGTTTGTAATGCATATAGTCATATAGTGCCTGTGTACGCAGAATCTCTGATGATGACTGTTGTACACTGGCTGTATCATTGGCGTCGCAAAAGAGCTTGGAATATTTCACCAGTGAGTCCGGCACATTGCGTTTTTCATACAAATACATCATTCCTCTGTAAGCCGCTTCCGACATTTCTATATCCACAGAATGTCTTAACAACTTCCTGAAGTATATTTCCGCGGAGTCCAACTGGTTCAGTCCATAAAAGCACATGCCCTTGAAATAATAGTTATATTCAAGTCCATCGGCTATCTCACCATTGTGAAACAACCCAGATTCCTGTTCAAATTCCTTGAAATATCCATATGCCTCTTCATACTGTCCTTTATCTAAGCAGCATTTTATTATTGTCGGCAACACATGTGCTCTTTCTTTATTATATCCGTATTTTCCGTACAAATCTCTTGATTTATGGCATATACTAAGCATGGAGTCCGTCGTGTTCCATAATTCATAAGCTAAGGAACGACTGGAATAAAAATGTATGGCATTCAGCGTATCCTTTGCTTTCCATGCCGTTTGTTCAGCGACTTTGATTGCATTTAAACAATATTGTGGAACTCTTTTTTCATAAAATAAATATCCCATTTGTCCATAAACACGGCTCAGCTGCCAATAATCGCAGTCTGCATCCGTGGTGTCAGCCATTGCCACGGCATCTTGAAAGCATTTCAGCGCCATGGGCGACTCACCCATGTCATAATATGCGCGTCCGAGCAGATAATGGGCAAGCATCTTTTCGTTGGGTGTCCCGTGACCGTCGAAATAGTCGGCAAGCTGCTGTGCTTCCTCCGTGGAGCGGAACAGCGTATCAAGCTTGTTGAGCGCATTGGTGCGGTGGAGGCTGCACTGCATGCGGAAGTGGCGCCCGAATTGCTGCTCATGCTCCTTGAGGCTGTCGAAAATATGCAGTGCCGAGTCAGGAGCGTCATTCATCAATGCCACTGCATGCTGCAGTGCCATGCGGCGCTCACGGGACTCTGAGCATGACAATATCGTGCAGATAAATATGATGTATATAAACGTTCTCATTGCTTTCTTTTTGAAATACGACTGCAAAGTTACGAAAAAAAAATTGAAGAAACAAAGTTCGACGAAGTCAATGAAGAGTGAAGAATTGAAAATCGATGAAATCACTACGAAGCTGATGAGCTTGCGAACTAATGAAGAATTTCGAGTTTTGAAACAAAGTTCGAGGAAGCTAATCAGCGGGTTGAAAGGAACAGATAATATTGCCGTGTAAACATAATTCTGAAAAAATCCTGCATAATTTTTTGCGAAATAGAAGAGCGTGAAAGCAATAAACGGCGTTTTTTAACTTAACAAATGTAAAGGCGGACAGACGGTAAAATTACAGTTGGTGAATTCTACGCGATTCTCAGAGAGGACTTTGTCATAAATTTTTCGTCTTGTGTCACTATAATCCTTGTGCCTGTCATAACGTGGCATGCACGATGATAATGAACAAAACTTACAGCGAATGTGATAAAACATGGAAAAAAATTTGCGGATGTTAGAAAAAAGCAGTACATTTGTAGCCCAAACAGACAAGGAACCTAAGAAAACGAACAAGAGAACATATATGTGCAACAAATATATAGGATTTGTCGTGGCATTTTGCGGGATTCTGCTTGCACTTCCAATCAAAGCCCTGAACGGCATAATGTACGACTACCAGTTTTTGGCAAGCAGCAGAATAAACACTATTTGTCAAGACAAACATGGCTTTATCTGGATTTCCACCAACTTCGGGCTAAGCAAGTTCGACGGTTATAACTTTTTCAACTATTATCACAGCAGCAAGGACACAACAACAATAGTAGACAACGCCATCACGGTGCTGGAATGTGCAAGAGACGGCGAAATGTTTATCGGCACCAACAAAGGACTGATGCAATATGACTATGCCACAGACCGTTTTCACAACTACCGTTTTCCCGAACCCATACAGCCACGTATAAGCTCTCTGACAGAAACTGCCAACTGTAATCTGTATGTTTCCACTGCCGGACACGGCATATATATATTTGATAAAGCCACCCATTCGCTGCATCACGAGGAAAGTTTTGAACGTATGACGGGCAACCGTTACATGATAATACTGCTGCATGAGCACGACGGGCATATATGGCTGAAGACCAGTGACAACCGTTTTTTTCGATGCACCGTTAACCGCAACAGATGCGTCAAGGCACAGCAGATAGACTGCAACGAAGAGATTGTGGCAATGGCAGACCGGGGCAACGGCAAGGTGCTTGCCTTTACGGGGCGGCAGATATTTCAGTTCTATGCTGCAACAGGGAGAATACAACCATCCAAATATATTCTACCGGAAGAACTGCGGATAGCCTCAGCCCATGTATTGCCCGACGGCACTATATATATAGGTACGCAGGCACATGGAATATACGCAATATCCCAAGGGCAGACGACAGCCCATAAGGAACCTCTTTACAACAGCCGCAATCTGATGGACGACATGTACATCAACAACATAATGCGTGACAAAGACGGCAATATATGGGCAACAAGTCCCAACCACGGTGTTTTTCTCAGCTCAAACACCAATCAGATATTCCGTATGCTTAACCTGACACTCAATGACAAACCACTGTACAACAATGTAGTATCAATAGCTCCGGCACCCGGCGGCGGCATGATTGCAGTGGTGACAAACAAAGGCGTTTTCCATGTGGACAATAATGGAAAAATAAGCCTGTGTACAGGTGCGCCACAAGGCAGCAATGTAATTTTCCGCGACCGTCAGGGAACTTACTGGATAGGTGCCGGGTCTGCCATTTACACCTATAATCCCGTCACCGGCACAAGCACAATGGTGGAAGATGCCCGCGGAGGCAGCATCACAAGCATAGCCGAGGACCATGTCGGCAACATTTACTACAATATGATTGGCAACGGATTTGCCATACTCAATAAGGCAACGGGACAACGACGGCATTACAGCACCCGCAAAAAACCTAAAAACAAGGGTGCAAAGTTTGGCAACAACTGGGTGGGACAGATGTATTGCGCCCACGACGGTGTGATGTGGATAACCACATCGAGCGGAATATGGCGCTACAACCCTGTAAAAGACCTGTTTATAGACCACGGCACCGGCGACGGCATGATGAGGGAATTTTGCATAAACACCATTTGCGAGACACCCAGCAACGAAATGATTGTAGGCACATCGAGTGGTTTATATCTCTGCCGCGCCGACGGACATTTCAGCCGGCTTCCGGGCTGTGAACTCTTAGAGGACATGCAGATAGCAAGCGTTGTAGGCGACAAGGAAGGAAACATGTGGATAAGCACCATGAAAGGCATCTGGCAATACAACATCGGGCAGCACAGGCTAATAAGCCGCCAAAACAGTAAAAGCATTACCGAAGACGAGTTTGTGGACAGGGCATTTTGCCTCACCGACGGCGACACCATCTGCTTCGGCTCCAACGGCAGCATTGTGGCTTTCAGCCCAAGGCAGGCAAGCACAAGAGTAAACCGCATAGGGAAAGTGTACCTTACCCGCTTTGCCACAATCACAAAGACTGCCGACCCATTTGCTGACACATTCTCCATAGACTGGGACGACCGCCGTTTCACCATGGAATTCTCACTGCTCAATTATAAGGATGCAGCAGGCATCGCATACGAATACCGGAAAAACGGCGGCAAATGGCTGCCGTTTGAGAACGACGGCAATACCCTCACGTTTGTCAATCTGCCGTCGGGCACCTACAACTTCGAGATACGCGCCACAACCGGGGGGGCAAATTCGTCAACAGTCAAGAAAATTACCGTAACGGTTAATCCACCGTGGTATGCCACACTCTTGGCAAAGATTATCTATACACTGACAGGACTGCTGCTGATATACATTATTATAATATATATGAACAGGAAACAGAAGGCTGCGTTTGAAGAAGAAAAAATGCAGCTGCTCATCAACGCCACCCACGACATACGCTCTCCGCTTACCATGATACTCGGTCCGATTGACAAACTGAAAGACCTGGTAGGCAAGACCAATGCCGACAATCAGCTGCGCGACTCCATGAACCATTATGTGGACATAATAAACCGCAATGCCGAGCGGCTGCAGCTGCTTATAAACCAAATCCTCGACATGCGCAAGATTGACAAGCACCAGATGAAGCTGAAATGCCGCGAAACGGACATGGCACAGTTTGTACGCCAGATATGCAAGTCGTTTGAGTTTGCTGCCGAGCAGCGCGACATTGCACTCCGCATTTACGGCTCTGGTCTGCCCACGGTGTGGATTGACCGCGGCAACTTCGACAAGGTGATTACAAATATTCTGTCAAATGCCTTTAAGTTCACGCTCGACGGCGGAGAGATAACCATTGAACTCAGTCACGACGACCGGGAAATGACCGTAAAAGTGACTGACACCGGCGTGGGCTTCGGCAAGGAAAAGAACTCACGCCTGTTCCAAAGGTTCTACCAAGGCAGCGAGTCATCACGGTTAGGCGCCACAGGAACAGGCATCGGACTTAACCTGGCGCTAAACATTGTAAAGCTGCACGGCGGAACAATATCTGCAGAAAACCGCTGTGACGGACAGACCGGCGCATGCATAACCATTAAATTACCACTGGGCAGCAAGCATCTGCCGCCAGAGTGCATACAAACTGTGCCCGCCGTGGAAAGCAACAGTCAGAAGGTGATTTACCAGAGAAACAGGATAATGATTGTGGATGACGACAGCGAACTGCTGTCTTACTTATCCAACGAGCTCAAGCCATGGTACCGCATTGACGCGTTCTCCAACGGCATCGACGCCTTTCAGGCACTTCTTTCACAAGACTACGCCCTGGTGGTAAGCGATGTGATGATGCCAGGCATGGACGGCATTGAACTGCTGAAACGGATAAAGCAAAATCCCAACACCAACCACATACCGGTGATACTGCTTTCCACAAAATCGGAAGTCACCGACCGCCTCACCGGCTTCAGGGGCGGTGCCGACGCGTATATAGCCAAGCCATTCAGCACCGACGAGCTTCACACCCGCATTGACAACATCATTGACAACCTGCACCGCATACAGTGCAAGTTCAGCGGCGTGCAGCAACAGCATGACAAGGTGGAAAACATAGATGTGGACGACAATAACAACCAGCTGATGAAGCGCATAATGAAGTCGGTGAACGCACATATTGCCGACACAGACTATTCGGTAGACATAATGGCACAGGAGGTGGGACTGAGCCGCGTGCAGCTGCACCGCAAGATGAAAGAAATCACCGGAGTGTCAACAGGCAAGTTCATACGCAACATAAGAATGGAGCAGGCAAGCAGGCTGATTCTTGAGAAAAAGAGCAACATTGCCCAAGTGTCATACAGCGTAGGGTTTGACGATCCCACTTATTTTTCCACTGTGTTCAAACAATATTACGGAGTGGCACCATCAGAATACGCAAAGAAAAAATAACCTCTGCCGGCATTTTTTACAAAAAATACCATTTTCTTTATTTTTTGTTTCAAAAACAGCCTTTGATTACATGTATGAACTAAAATCAAAGGCTTTTGAAACGTTTTTCCCTTAACATAGTGTTACAAATCATTAATTTTGCAACAAAAATGTTACATGCACTGCATTTGTCTCCGCATGACACCCTAAAAAAATATAACCATTTATTAAATAAAACTATCGAACGTATGAAAAAGAATTTATTGTTTCTATTGATGTTTTTCCTCAGCGTCAGCGTTTGGGGACAAAACAGACAAGTGAAAGGTCAGGTGGTTTCGGCTGCCGACGGCGAGCCCATCATCGGCGCGTCAGTTGTTGAGAAAGGAACGAAAAACGGTATCGTTTCCGATCTTAACGGTGAGTTTACCATTACCGTCTCACCAAACGCCACCCTAAACATCTCGTATCTTGGATTCAAGTCGCAGACCGTAGCCGTCAACGGCAAACAGTCAATCAAGGTTGAATTACAGGAAGACGGTCAGCTGTTGGACCAAGTAGTGGTGGTAGGTTATGGAACCATGAAAAAGAGCGACCTCACAGGTGCCGTGATGAGCGCCAACCTGAAGGACTTTGAGAAAGCCCCCAACACCAACATCCTGCAGACTCTGCAGGGAACAGTGCCGGGACTTAACATCGGTCAGGTGGCAAGCGCCGGCGATTCGCCGTCAATACAGATTCGAGGCAGGAACACCATCTCGGGAAGCACCGACGTGCTGATTGTGCTCGACGGTATCATCTACACCGGTTCAATGTCGTCAATCAATCCTGCCGACATAGAGCGCGTAGATGTTCTGAAAGATGCCAGCGCAACAGCCGTTTATGGTGCACAGGCTGCCAACGGCGTGCTGCTCATCACCACGAAGAAAGGCACACAGGGCAAGGCTAAAATCACCTTCACATCATCATACAGCTTCCAGAGCCCCACAAAGAACCTGAAGCCAATGAACCGTGCAGGCATGATAAACTGGATGAAGGACACACAGTGGAACACAGCCTACACCGAGGCTTCGGGCTATACCCAGGACAATCCCGACTTCAATCTGGCTGCAACCGCTCCCGATGCCTATATGCGCGATGAAAACGGTAACCTCATAAGCACCGACTATAACTGGTGGGATGAGTTTACACGCAACGGCTATATCTTTGAAAACAAGCTGAGCATCACTGGCGGCAACGAGTCTGCCTCGTATCTTATCTCTGTGGGCAACACCGACCAGGAGAACATGCTGCTCAACGATGACTTCAAGCGCAACAGCATACGCGTGAACATTGACGTTCAGCCGCGCAAGTGGTGGAAGGCTGGCGTACAGGCTTTCGGCTCGTTTGTTAACAAGGACGGCGCAGAGACCTATCTGCCATTCCTCGTAACCTACAGTCCGTTTGCCTATCCTTTCGATGACAAGGGTGAGATTGTGCCTTATCCAATGGGCGGCGTAATGCGCGACAACCCGTTCATGGGTTCTGTTGCCGACGACGAAGACCGTCTCAACACTTTCTTTGCCAACCTCTACTCTGAATTCCAGTTGCCGCTGAAGGGACTCACCTACCGTTTCAACTTCGGTAACAACTACCGTGTATCCGAACATAACTATGCCAACAAGTACAGTTATTTCCCCATGGGACAGGCTTACAAGAACCACAGCTCTTACTATGACTACACATTTGACAATATTCTGAACTATCAGAACACATTTGGCAAACATGACATCGGTGCCACATTTGTATACGGTGCCAGCCGCCGCAAATACAGCTATACCGGTGCAGAGGCAAGAAACTTTGCACGTCTGATTCTCGGTTTCAACAGTCTGGAGCAAGGCAAGGACCAGTACACCACCTCCGATGCCTGGAAATCGTCACTGCTGTATCAGATGTTCCGTGTAAACTACAAATTTGACAACAAGTATCTGGTGACAGCCACCGTGCGCCGTGACGGTTTCTCGGGATTTGCTGCCAACAACAAGTTTGCAGTGTTCCCGTCAGTAGCCCTTGGCTGGGTGCTCTCTGAAGAGAAATTTTTCCAGGTGCCGTGGGTTGACCATCTGAAACTGCGTGCCGGCTACGGTGTTAGTGGAAACCAGACAGGAATGTATTCATCGCTGTCGCGCGTCAACTCACAAATAAGCTATGTGTTTGGCAACGGTGCCGCATCGGGCGTGCTCGGACAAGAGCTAGTGTCACTCGGCAACTCAGACCTCAAGTGGGAGAAGACGGCAGGATTCAACTTCGGACTTGACTTCTCACTCTTCGGCAACCGCCTCACCGGTACAGTGGAGGCATACCGCACCACCACCCGCGACCTGCTTTTCGACGTGGCAATACCTTCCACTACAGGCTTCACATCCATACGCTCAAATGTGGGTAAAATCCAGAACACAGGTATAGAGCTCACTCTTACCTCGCACAACATCAAGACCAAGGATTTTGAATGGACCTCAACCTTCAACATATCGCACAACAGCAATAAAATCAAGTCGCTCGTGGGCAAAGACAACGACGGCGACGGCGTAGAGGACGACATGACTGCCAGCAGCCTGTTTATAGGCGAATCGCTCTCTGCCATCTACGACTACAAGGTGGACGGCATCTATCAGGTGGGCGACGACATTCCTGAGGGATTCTATCCCGGCAACTATCGTGTAGTGGACACCAACGACGACGGCAAGATTACAGCCGACGACCGTACCGTAATAGGTAAGACCGACCCTGCTGTGCGCATGGGCTTACAAAATAAATTTACTTATAAGAATCTCACCCTGAGCTTCTTCCTCTACTCAATGTTGGGAGGCAAAGACGGTTTCATGGGACAGAACACCAATCAGGTACGTCCTGATGACAACGGCAAGCGTTATAATCACTTCACTGAAGAGGCCGATTTGTTCTGGTCACCAAAAAATCCTGGCGGTATCTACGACCGTGCCGCACAAGACGGTGCACTCGGTCAGTCGCCCCACCGCTACGAAAAGCGCGACTTCCTGCGCCTGCAAGACGTAACCCTATCCTACGACCTGCCACGCTCATGGATGAACAAGATAGGATTTGACGGCATAAGCGTTTACATGAACTGTAAAAACCTGCTCACCATCACAGGCTGGCACGGATGGGACCCGGAGCCAAACATGACCTGCAAGGACGGCAACAACCGCGACATCATAACGGGCAGCACCTATGCAAACCGTCCTGTAATGAAGAGCATAACATTTGGTGTTAATGTCAATTTCTAAAAACAGCCTACACCTTAATTATATATAAGTCATACAACGAATTTTAAAAACATAGACAATTATGATAAAAAAACATATAATCCATCTTATGATGGCAGCGGCAACCTTCACATCTGCGGCAATGCTGACAGGTTGCAATGAAGACAAGTTTTTGGAGGAAAAGCCTCTCGACTTCATGGGAGGTGACAACTCCTACACCACCGCCGCCGACTTCGATGCCGCTATAAACGGACTCTACAACCTGGTGCGCGCAGAATTCTATTGCGGCAGCTACGACCAGATGAACCAATATCTTGATCGTACCGACTTTGCCATACATGCTGACCCGCCATTGTCAAACCTGTCATCTATTTTGAATCCAACGGCTGCTACGCCAAAATGGCACTGGGAAAATCTCTACAAGTTGATAGCGCAGGCAAACACCGTGCTCACACGTGTGCCGGCATCGGGACTTACCGACAGCGACAAAAAGCTTTACGAGGCAAAGGGACGACTGTTCCGCGCCATGGCTTACCGCACGCTGTGCTACTATTACGGCGGTGTTCCGCTGCAGCTGGAGGAAGTATCAGCTCCAAAGACCGACTATACCCGCGCCACAAAGGAGGAGACACTGGCACAGGCTATTGAGGATGCAAAATTTGCAGCCGAGAACCTGCCCGACATAAAGGCTGTGAGTGACGGCGAGGTAAGCGCACCCGCCGCGCAGGTGCTGCTTGCAGAGCTGTATCTTGCCGCAGGCGACAATCAGAAAGCAGCAGACGAGGCAACAAAGGTGATAAACAATCCTGCACTGGCTCTTATGACCGACAGGTTCGGCTCACGGGCAAATGAAGAGGGCGATGTGTACTGGGATCTCTTCCGCCGCGACAACCAGAACCGTGCAAGCGGCAACACCGAAGGTATATGGGTGATACAGATTGAGCCAAACGTTACTGGCGGACAGGGAAATACCGGCGATGCCTTCTGGGTGCAAGGCAATTTCTGGCAGGAGCGCTGGATTGCTCCACAGACGGGACTCTTCCGCTTTGAGAACAAAGCTACAGGACAATCATTAGCACCGTTCACATGGCCTGTAGGCGACTATACCGGCGGACGTGGCATCGGCAACTTCTATAACACACACCACTACTTCCTTGAAATTTGGGGCGGTGAGGGAAGTTACGACTACAATAATGACATACGCAACTCAAAGTACAACTATCCGCGTTCATTCAAGTTCAATAATCCTGCATTCGTTGCACAGTATGGTGAATTGTTCGGCGATGAGATTGACTTGATGAACCCCAATCTGCCTGAGGGATGGGACTTGCTGACAGGTGAGGATAAACCGGGCATCACATCAGCGCCAAACGCCATACCAAACCGATATCTGTGCGCTTATCAGACCAAGTGTACATCGCCGTTCAACCACCCGGACGCCCAGTATCAGGACAAAAACACTTACCTGCTCACCGGTTCTGCAGGCAAGACCTATCAGGATCAGTATCTCTTCCGTCTGCCCGAGGCTTACCTGCTGCGTGCCGAGGCATACGTGAAACTGGGTCAGAAGGACAAGGCTGCCGCCGACATCAACGTAATACGCCGCCGTGCACATGCCTCCGATGCAAAGGCTGACGAAATGAACATGGACTACATCCTCGACGAGCGTCTGCGTGAATACGGCATTGAGGAGCAGCGACAGCTCACTCTCTCGCGCACAGGCATGATGGAGGAGCGCATCAGAAAGTATAATCCTTACTATACAGCTGCTCACGCTGCCGACGGCAAGGACTTCGACTCGCACTTCACACTTATGCCTATCCCGCAATCGTTTATCGAGGCTAACACCGATGCCAAGATAGAGCAAAACCCGGGATATGAATAAAAAAAGATTTCAGCATGGATTAATATATAGTTGTAGTAAATTTAATTTAGGTTAAAAATCTTCTTTACGGCTCTTCCGCAATGTTTTCAGCTAATTTGCGGAAGAGCCATTTTTTCTGAACGCTGTGGGCGATACACCCGTTTTCTGACGGAACAGGCGTGCGAAATGATTGGGATAGACAAAGCCAAGCTGTTGGGCGATGTCGTTGATTGACAGCGAATGGTCAGCCAGCAGTGACTTGGCTCTTTCAAGCAGCTTGTTTTGCAGGAATATCTGCGGAGTGACTCCAATCTCGCGCCTCACTATATCGCCAAAATAACTCGGGGTGAGGTGGAACTGCTCTGCACACCACGCTACGGTGGGAGGCCCCATGCGGCGCGCCATGTCGCCGTTGCCGCCCCAATATCCGTCGAGCAGCGACTCAAGTCGGCGCATCAGGTCCGACGAGTGCATGGTGCCGGTGTCAAACTGCCGCTCATAGAAGCGGCGGCAGAAGGTGAGCATCTGCCCTATGCCCAGGCGGAGCATGTGGCTCGTAAACTCATCGTCGGGAGCCTGCAGCTCGGTGTTGATGTTGTTGAAACAGTTTATTATCACCCTGCGCTCGGTGTCGTAAAGCTCCAGAGCCTCCGCTACTTTATAGTCGAAGAAGTTGAACATGTAGAAGTCGCGCCCCAGTCCCGTACCATTGAGCAGCTCAGGACGGAAGGCAAGCATCAGTCCGTGGGGCTTTACTCTTCCGTCGAGGTTCATCGACACCACATCGCCAGGCTTCATCGTGAACATTGTGCCGGCACGATAGTGCATGCAAGTGTCGCGGAGTACAAGCTCGCCGAAGTCAACCTCCATCAGCACCACGCAGTACATTCCGAAATCGGTAGGGTCGAACAGCGAGAGGTCGGCATCCTGCAGGCGTCCCACGCTAACCAGCGGATGATAACTCGGCTGGTGGAAATAATGGTTGAACTGGTCTATGTTTTCTACCTTTTTATACATTAGGCTGTTTTAATTTTGGTACAAAAATACAATAATTATTGGTCTTATCCGAAATCTTGGTAGATAATTTTGGTACAAAAATATTAAAACGATAAAAAAGGTAGGTTTTACAATAATATATTTCCATCGTATTTGTAGGCTTTTAGTAATTTTGCAACAAAATAAACTTAAATACAAAACAAAATGGCTGTAAAATTCTACAAGAGTGAGAATCAGGTTCCACTCGAAATGCACAAAGTGCGAATGATTCAGAAGCTGTCGCTTCTGCCAGTTGAGGACCGTCTGAAGAAAATTCAGGAAGCAGGCAACAACACCTTCCTGCTGCAAAACAAGGACATATATCTGGATATGCTCACCGACTCTGGCGTGAACGGCATGTCCGACCTGCAGTTTGCATCGATGATGCACGCCGACGACTCCTACGCCGGCTCGGAGACGTTCAACCGTGTAAAGGCTGCGGTGAAGGAAGTGTTTGGCACCGATAATGTGCTGCCGGCACACCAGGGGCGAGCCTGCGAGAACATACTCGCCGAGGCATTCGTAAAGCCGGGCATGGTGGCGCTGATGAACTTCCACTTCACCACCACCAAGGCACACGTGACTCGTGTAGGCGGCTCGGTGGAGGAGCTAATCGACTCAAAGGGACTGCTGCCCCAAAGCGACGACCCGTTTAAGGGTAACTTCAACCTTGAAAACCTGCGCAACCGCATAACCGAAATCGGTCCTGAGAAGGTGGCGTTTGTGCGTGTTGAGTCGGGCACCAACCTCATTGGCGGTCAGCCTGTATCGCTTGAGAACATGCTTGCCGTGACTGACATCTGCCACGACATGGGAGTGAAGTCAATTCTCGATGCCTCGCTGCTGCAGGACAACGTCTATTTCATGAAGACCCGCGAGGCGCGCTGCAAGTATATGGACACCAAGGACATCTATCATTTGCTTGCCGACCACTTCGACATCATATACTTCTCTGCCCGCAAGCTGGGCTTTGCCAAGGGTGGTATAATCACATCGAAAGACCCGAAATATACCCGCAGCATGATGGAGTTTATCCCGCTCTACGAGGGATTCCTCACCTATGGCGGTATCGATGTGCGCACCATGGAGGCAATGGCACAGGGACTCTACGAGTCGCTCGACATGGAGTATATCAATCAGGGTCCTGAGTTCATCAACTATCTTGCCAAGGAACTTACCGACTACGGAGTGCCCGTGATTCTGCCTGCCGGAGGTTTGGGATGCCACCTCGATGCCGGAGCCTTCTGCCCCGATGTGCCCCACGGTCAGTATCCAGCCGGAGCTGTAGCGGCTGCCATGTATATTGCCGGAGGTATCCGCGGCATGGAGCGAGGCACACTGTCGGAGCAGCGCAATCCCGACGGCTCTGAGCCTTACGCCGAACTGGAGTTGCTGCGCCTTGCCGTTCCCCGCCGTGTCTACACCCTCTCACAACTGAAATATGTTGCCGACCGTGTGAAATGGCTGTGGGACAACCGCTCGCTCATTGGCGGTCTGGAATGGGTTGAGGAGCCTTCCGTGCTCCGCTTCTTCTTCGGCCGCCTGAAGGAAATAGGTTATTGGCAGGAGAAGCTCGCAGAAAAATACCGCAAGGACTTCGGCGAAAGTCTTTAAACATACATAGCAGAAAAACATACACAACAAAAGATTGTCCACCGCCCAGCACCATGCCGGGCGATGGACAATTTATTGCATGCGCATACATAATTTATGTTATAAGCTATGGAAGCCCCTTATCACATTTATTTTTTCCAAATAAATCTGCGTGTGTCCCAGTGGAAAGCATTATCAGTAAAAGGGGGAACAATACTTACACCTGATGAATAGAACGGCATTCATATAACCTGTTTAGCTGAATAAGCTTTTTGCTTTTATATTTGGTTATAAGAATAAGTTTTTGTACCTTTGCGACCATATTGTGAACCATCAATGATTATCAAGATCCCGCCTTTACACGCAAGCTGAAAGCCATGCTGCTGTTCCTTGCTGACAATCTTCCATACGAGGTGAATATCTCAAAACTTGCAGCCTATCTCGAAATAAACAAAAACACGGTTTTGAATTATATAAATGCGATGCAGCGTGCCGAACTGCTTAATCTTATATATACCGACAACAAGTCGGTGACAAGAATGCAGAAACCTGATAAGATATTCATACACAATCCCAATATGCTCTATGCCCTGTCAAGCCGCATAGTGACGGGCACGGTAAGGGAATGCTTCGTTGTAAATCAACTCAGCGTCAACCATACTGTGGAATATGCAAAGGACAAGGGAGACTTCAGAATTGACGGGAAAATAACATTGGAAGTAGGCAGCACAAAAAAATCATTTGAGCAGATTGCCGACATACCTGACTCCTATATTCTCGCCGACGGCATAGAATATCCTGTCGGCAAAAAACTCCCGATATGGATTGTGGGAATGAATTACTGATAAAACCGTCCGAAATCAATCAACAAATTGGAGAGGGTGTGTCAAAAGTCATTTTTGCAAAGATAAATTTTTAAACTGAAACTTTACCCTCTTTTTAAACAAGGAAAGAGCCGTATATTTAAAGAAAATAACAGCTTATGGCATAAAGCGGTATGTTAGTCATCCAGTCCTGTTCCCTATAGTCGGACATGGAGAAGCGTAATCCGTGTATGTAGGGATGGGATGCAACGAATGTAGAGAGTGATTTTGAGCGTAGATTTTCCTCTGCCTTTGCCTCGACAGGCACAATGTCTGTACCGTTTTGTATGAGGAAGTCTATTTCCAGCTTTGCGTTGTTACTGTAATAGAATACGGAGGTGTTGCGGGTGGCAACCAACTGACTCATCACGTAATTCTCTGTGAATGCGCCTTTATATTCGTCCATCCCGTTGTTTGCCACAAGCATAATCTCTGGTGGAGTCTCGCTCATTGCTCCCAGCAGTCCGCAGTCCAGCACGAAGAGTTTGAAACTTGATATATCGACATAAAACTTCAGCGGCATTTTCGGTTCCGTGACACGCTCCGACTTATATACCAGTCCTGCATCCATAAGCCACTGTATGGCAACCTCAAAATCCTTTGCCCTGCCACCGGGCTTAGCCACACCATACAAGAACTTCTTGTTTTCTTTCACCAATTGCGAAGGCATGGAATGCCACACCATGCTGATGCGGTTTGACTCCGATGTGGGAACATGCTTTGATATGTCCTTTTGATAGGTGTATAGGATGTTATTCTGTACCTCTCTTACTTTTATTGCATCGTTGGTGTTGATAAATTCGAGCACCGCTTCCGGCATTCCGCCTACAAAATAGTATTCGCGGAGAGCTTTTATATACTCTGTCCGTAATAATTTTATGGTAGCCCAGTCTTTGCTTTTCAATATCTCCACCATCTGCTCTTTGCCTTTTGCCAATAGAAACTCATCGTAGGTCATTGGATAAATGTGGAGTATGTCCACTTTACCCACAGGGAACGACTCTCCATGGTGCATGGCTATGCCAAGCAGCGAGCCTGCCACAGCCACATGGTATTGCGGTGCATTTTCACAAAAATATTTCAATGCCGACAGTCCGCGGCGCAATTCCTGTATCTCATCCAAGATTATCAAAGTTTTGCCTGCTTCAATATTCTGTTGGGTTATGGCGCCAATAGCCAAAATTATGCGGCGCATGTCATAGTCCTGCGAAAAAAGGTCTTTCACACGCTCATTGTCATCACAGTTGATGTAAGCGACATTTTGAAACTCCTGCTCGCCAAATTTTTTCAGTATATACGTTTTACCTACTTGACGTGCTCCAGCAAGAATAAGTGGCTTGCGATTGGTTTTATTTTTCCACTCTATGAGGGCGTTTGTTATATTTCTATACATTTTCTTAATTATCAATTAGTTATGATAAATATTACATTTTTCTGACCGAACTTTTAGTGAAAAACAACATTTTTCCGACCGAACTTTTGGGTAAAAACAACATTTTCCCGACCGAACTTTATCGTTTCTTGGTTGCAAAGGTACGAAATATTTTTTGGAAAAGTACATTTTTACTTCAAAATCAAGTCAGTTTGCACAAAAAAAATGACCTTAACTGAAAAAGGTTGTCACTTTTAGGAGAGTTAAACTTAATTTGTTATTCCTATAATTATTATCTCACTAAAATCGTTTACTTCTTTTGATTCCAATAACGATATTGGTTG
>Ga0129317_1000918_pt1 | contig 25450 bp, 20 predicted proteins | sample Cm1ome_FD_94430 | JGI IMG/M metagenome (GOLD analysis project Ga0129317, IMG submission 94430) | Eastern black-and-white colobus group fecal microbial communities from Wisconsin, USA - Cm1105 metagenome | ecosystem: Host-associated > Mammals > Digestive system > Large intestine > Fecal | place... | reverse complement strand
CTGTTCAGAGCCAAGCAGATTTTCATGCAAAAGTGTGAATCATGCTTGCATGAATGAACACTTTTACATGGAAATCTATTTGGCGGATACGCCACACCGACGAAATGCGCAGCATTTTGGAGGCGGTTCTGAACAGTTACAAAATTTTTCCAGAACTCAGCCGCCAACAAATTACAGCCTGTACTTTTCCACTACTTTACATCCGTCAGATACGGCTTTAAATTCTGCATCACCACGCGGTATCCGTTCGCGTACATATGGATTCCTTCGACCGTGAACTCTGCCCTCAGCATGCCGCGTGCATCCGTCAGGCCTTCGTTTACATCAATGTACTCATATCCCATTTTTTCCGCCAGTTTCCTGACCGCCTCGTTTGCGATCGGAAGATTGTGGTTGTTGCGGTTGCCAAACATCGCCTGTGGGTCGCCGCCTGCCGGAATTTTGTCCGTCTCATTCACCGGATAATAGGCCATCATCCGCACACGGGTCTGCGGCAGCCGCGTTTTGATCTGCGTCAGGATGTTTTCGTAATTCGTCAGTGTCTTCTGAAGGTTTTTCTCAAAGGTACTTTCCGGATTGGCAATGTCGTTTGTTCCTATATTAATATAGATTTCAGACGGCTCCGTTCCGAAGATCTGCTCGTCCATGAACTGCAGCATATCGTCGGTCGTAAATCCGCTGACGCCGCGGTTGTAAATCACTGCATCAATTCCGGCATCCTCCAAAAGCTCCGCGACCGGGAACTGCTCCATCAGAGAAGATCCTGTAAATAAAATCTTTCCCTTTTTTGCGATCGTGTTTAAGATTCGATATTTATCGATCTTTTCCATCTGTTCCTCGCGTCCGATTTTTTTTCGTAATTCTTCTTCATTCATCGCTTTGTCTCCTCATATCATATCTTTTATTTCGTATTAATACAATACTGTTTCGTCCATCATCTCAGTATGGAATATCGTTCTTTCCTGCCATGAGCACACAGTCCTCATTCTCAACCATTCCGAATCGCTCCGTTCGTACCTCCCCGTAATCTGCCGCGTTCGCCAGCACCATGACCGTCACCGGGGAAAATCCGGCGTTCCGAATTTTTTCAATATCAAAACGCAGCAGTGGCTGACCTGTTTTCACCGGATCGCCCTGCTTTACAAAGACTTCAAATCCGTCGCCGTTCATTTTTACCGTATCAATGCCAACATGGATCAGGATGGAAGCGCCATCTGCTTCTGTAATGCCGACCGCGTGGCTGCCCATCACAAGAGAGATTGCTCCGTCGCACGGCGCCATGATCTCACTGCCGATCGGCTCAATGCCGATGCCTGGGCCGAGAATGCCGCCCGCAAATGTTTCATCCGGGACTTCGAAAAGAGGGATCGCATAGCCTTTCAGGGGTGAATATAATCGCAGCTGCGAATCCTGTGCGGCGTTTTTCTTATCGGCGTTTTCCACCGCACTCTTTTCTATGCTTCTGCTTCCGGCTGCTTCTGAAGCGACCTTGTCTTCTGAATTTTCTTCACCGGTTGTTTCCACGCTCTCATTTTCTGTCTCTCTCTCACTATCCGTTTCCGCATCTCTTTCCTGCGGTACTTCCTTCCACGTCACCCATGTCGCCACAAATGTCACTACAAACGTCACCGCGAGCATCAGCGCATACTGCCACGCACAGTCCAGAGTGATCAGAAAGCCCGGCAAACCGCTCACGCCATAAGAGGTCGCGCCAATATGAAGCAATACACCAAGCAGCGCACCGACTGCACCGCCTGCCATCGCACAGATAAACGGGCGCAGCAGGCGCAGGTTGATACCAAAAATCGCCGGCTCCGTGATACCAAGCATTGCGGAAAATGCCGACGCGATTGCCGCAGACTTCATTTTTGCGTTTTTTGTCTTCAGACCTACTGCCAGGCAGGCTGCACCCTGCGCAAAATTTGCAGCCGATGCGATCGGCATCCAGGTATTCGTACCGTTATGGCCAGCCAGCATTCCGGCCTCAATCACATTGTACATGTGATGGACACCACAGACAACGGTCAGCGGATAAATCGCGCCCATAATCATCGAACCGACACCGTACCCAACCGTAATCAGCCACTGTGCAAACTCCAGCATATACGACTCTGCCGATGCAAACACCGGGCCGATCACGCCGAGTGCCAGAAACGCCGTCGGCAGTATCGTACAAAGCGGTGTGATAAACAAGTCCGCCGACTCCGGCACATGGCGGTGCAATGTTTTTTCGATCCGGCTCATCAGCCAGATCACGATCAGAATCGGAATCACATGACCCTGATAGCCGACCTGGCGAATCGTAAGTCCGAGCACATGCCATTGCGGAATCTGCGACGCATCCATCTCTGCCGCCGTCCATGCATTAATCAGATCCGGATGCACCATGATCAGTCCGATCACTGCTGCCATAAAACGATTACCGCCAAAAATAGTGGCTGCCGAGATTGCGATCAGCACCGAAAGAAACTGAAATGCTGTATTTGCAAACAGATCCAGAATCGCATACCAGTCACTTGATGCAAAGCCAGGGCTGAGCTTTCCAAGCAGCTCCACAATGCCGGAGATCAGTCCCGCCGAAACAATTGCCGGAAGCAGCGGCACAAATACTTCCCCGATTGCCTGAAATACCCGGCTGACAGAAAACGGCTGTTTTTCCCGTCCGGCCCGCTTGACCTCCTCCTGCCCGGAATCATCCATTCCACTGATCTGTACAAATTCATCAAAAACTTTATTTACTGCTCCGGGTCCGATAATAACCTGCAGCTGGCCGCCACTAAAAAAAACGCCTTTTACTCCTTCGATCTGCTCCAGCCTTTTCGGACTGATCTTCGTATCATCCACCGTCACAAGGCGCAGACGCGTTGCACAGTGCGTAATGCGTTTTAAATTTGCCCTGCCTCCTACCACCTCGTAAATGAATTGCGCACATGCTGCATAATCGATGCTTTCTTTTTGCTTTTTCACCCTCTGTAATTCCTCTCATCCTGTAGATTGCCTGACTTGCTTACGTAAAATCCCCATTTTACAAGCTTCTTTTCTGATCCGTCCGTCACTGATCAGACCGGCCTTCCGATCAGGCCATACTTTTCAAACGCCTGGTAAATCCCGTCTTCCGAAACCGACGGACATACATCATCTGCCAGCTTTTTCAACTCCTTGTATCCGTTTTCCATGCAGACGCCAATCCCGGACGCTTCAATCATCTCCACATCGTTCATGCTGTCGCCAAACGCAATACTGTCCTTTGTAGAAAGCGAAAGTGCTTCGCAGACCGCACGCACTCCGCTTCCTTTATCAAATTCCGGCCCGTGCAGCTCGCCGTTAATGTAGCCGTAGGAATCCGCTCCCTGTACACAGAATTTCACGCGATCTCCAAGCACGCGCACCGGCTCTTCCAGCTGCTCCTTTCGCATCGAGAGAATCACGATCTTGTAGATCGGGTCACTTCCGTTGTATTCACTCATCGGATGAATGCTCAGCTCCCGTTCCATCTGCCGACGCCAGCGCAGCATCTCGCTGTTTGCACCTTCTCCAGCATGCTCCTCCAGAAATGTATCGAATCCCATGTCTTTATAGGAACCGCTCGTGCACTCGATCGTACAGTACACGCCATTTTTTCGCAGGACCGCAAGCGCTTCCTTTGCAAGCTCCATCTCCATCGGGCAGTCATAAATTACCCTTTCCCCGATGCGGATATCACCGCCCGCACTGGCGATCACACCGTCAAATCCATATTTTAAAAGCTGCTCGAGCATCGCATAGCTACGCCCGCTGCACAAAAACACATAATGGCCATTTGCACGCGCTTTCTGAATTGCTTCTACCGCTGAAGCCGGCGGCTCATTACAGCCCGGTTCCGTCAGCGTTCCGTCTATGTCAAGAAATATTACTTTTTTTCTCATTGCTTTACTCCCTTAACCTACTCCTGCAGGCTCTAAATCTTTTTTATTGCCCGTCTTTCATCCGCGCTTTCTGCAGGACCGGATCCCTGTTGCTTCTTTTTGTCCTCATGCCCTGCCAGATTTCGGACAAGTTCCATTGTAGCTCACTTTCCGGGCAGACGCAACCGCGTTTTACAGACAACGCGCATTGACTTTTTTCTCATATCATGCTACTGTAGCTCTCGTTACCTTATCAAAATTACCTTATCAAAGTTACCTTATCAAAGCGGATATTTACAATCCGCTTCACTGCCTGCAGAATCATAGGGAATCTTCCCGCAGGCAGGCATCACCCACTGTTTATCACTCCTCGCAACCTTAATAATTATTTGGGAGTTTTATCATGAATTCAACTATCACGAAATCTGCGGCACCGTCCGCCGTCTCAAAAAAACTACGCAGCTACATCCTGCAGAACATCCTGGCGATGCTCGGCACCTCCTGCTATATTCTCGCGGACACCTTTTTTATTTCCGCTGCAGAAGGATCAGGCGGAATCACTGCCTTAAATCTGGTACTTCCTCTCTACAGCCTGATCTTCGCGATCGGTTCCATGATCGGCACGGGAAGTGCGACCCGATATGCCATTGCAAAAGCCTCCGGCAGCAAAACGTGCGATGTATTTTTTTCAAACGCCATCTTTTTTGCAGTCGCAGCAAGTATCATTTTTATCCTCGGCGGTGTGTTCTGTCCGGAAACGATCATTCGAATCATGGGTGCCGATGACCAGATCGCAGCGATCGGCACGTCCTACACCCGAATTTTTCTGGTATTCGCACCGTGCTTCATGCTGAATTACGTCTTTACATCTTTTGTCCGCAATGATGCCGATCCGACACTCGCGATGGCCGCAACTCTGACCAGCAGCTTTTCCAATATTTTTCTGGATTATCTGTTTATGTTTCCGCTTCGGATGGGCATGTCAGGCGCGGCACTTGCCACCGGACTTTCTCCGGTCATCAGTATTTCCATCTGCGCGGCACACTTTTTTACGAAGAAAAACACCCTGCGCTTTATACCGACACGTCCGTCTGTCCGCAGGCTGTTTCGTTCGTGCCAGCTTGGGATCTCGGCATTCATCGGAGAGATGTCTTCCGGCATTACGACCACAGTATTTAATTTCCTTCTGCTTAGTCTCGGTGGAAATACAGCAGTCGCAGCTTACGGCGTTGTAGCAAATTTTGCACTCGTCGGCACCGCCGTTTTCAACGGAATTGGTCAGGGCATCCAGCCGCTCGCCAGTGAAGTGTACGGAAAGAGCAACCAGGAAGAAAAGCAGCTGATTATCCGCCGCGGTACCCTTTATACCGCCGCTGCTGCCCTGCTTGTCACCGGCGCCGTGCTGTTTTTTGCAAATTCCTGTGTTGCACTTTTTAACAGTGAAAATTCCGTCGAAATGGCTGCCTATGCAGTCCCCGGCATCCGCCTTTATTTTCTCGGCTTTCTTTTTGCCGGCTTCAACATCGTCGGCACCGGCTATTTAAGTGCCACCGCTCATGCCAAACCGGCATTTGCCATCGCGATTCTGCGCGGCGTCGCCGCCATCACCGCATTTGCTTTTCTGCTTTCCAGACTGCTTGGAATCGACGGAATCTGGCTTGCGTTTCCGGCGGCAGAGCTGTGCTGCCTTGTGCTGACGGTCGTATTTTTGCTGAGAGATTACAGGACGACCTGAATTGCAAAGCAAATGATCTGCAGCCTGCTTCCTCAAAAGATACGGCTGTCAAAACAAAAAGTTCCGGAAAATGTACTTCCCGACAGGATGTCATTTTCCGGAACTTCTTTTTTACTGAGATCTTTTTTACTGAGATCGGTTTTACTTACACCATTTCACTTACACCGTTTTACCTACACCGTTTTTCCTTCCTTTACCGCCGGTGCGATCGACAGATCTGCTGTATAGTACGGGATCAGCGTTGCCTGCGTCGCATGATAGAGGTCGGATTTGCCCGGCCATACAGTTCCCATCAGATTATTGTTTCGGTCAAGCTGGTGGAACCAGGAACCATTTACGTGATCGAGCACCTTCTCGTCAAGATACTGCATGAACGCCTCATAATCATCCGCATATTTTTTCTTTCCGGTCACATGGTAAAGAACGGAAGAAGTATTGATCGCTTCTGCCAGGGTCCAGTGCATTCTGTCATGTACAACCGGCTTGCCGTCCCAGTCTGTCGTATAACAGATACCAGGTGCCCCGTCTGCATTCCATGCGTCTGCAATTGCGCGGCAGTAAAGATTTTCTGCTGCTTCAAGATACGGTGCTGCTTTTTCTCTGTCTTCTTTATAAGTAGAAAGTGCCCACTGCGTGATCAGTCTTGCCCACTCAATGCCATGACCCGGTGTCGCGCCGTACGGTTTGAACGGATCGTCCGGTTTTTCTTTGTTGCAGTCAAGATCTGCTACCCAGTCTTTCGTAAAGTGCTCCGGGATCCGCCAGCTGTTGTTTGCGGCCCAGCCCTTTACGTGGTCGATGATGCGTCCTGCTCTCACGCGGTATTTCTCATCACCCGTTACATCAGATGCCGCCAGAAATGCCTCAACCGTATGCATGTTCGCATTCAGTCCGCGGTAATCATCCAGTACGGTAAACTCTGTATTCCACGTATCGCAGGAAAGCCCCTCTTCCTCATTCCAGAATCGCTTGTCATACAGTGCGATCGCCTCGTCCAGCAGTTCCTTCGCTCCCGGTCTTCCTGCAAGCACTGCGGAGGATGCCGCCAGAATCACAAATGCATGCGCATAACACTGCTTCGTCGGAAGAATTCCGCCATCTGCCGTAAGGCCTGCATACCAGCCGCCGTTTTCCGTATCATGCAGTTCTCCCTTCAGACCCCTCAGACCAGCGTCAGCCAGTGCTTCGCTTCCCGGATGTCCGAGAAATGTTCCGATGCTGTAGACATGCACCATGCGACAGGTCACCCATGTTTCACGCGGGCGGTCTTTCCACGGTGTACCGTCATCGCCCAGATAATAGGAGCTTCCTCCCGGTGCCGGGAACTGATGTCCGAAATTCAGAAGAGATTCCCGCACCTCCTTTAAAAATGCTCTGTTTTCCTGCGTATCAAGCTGATACTTTCTGTTTTTCTCGCTCATTTTTTGTCCTTTCTCCGCTGGTGGCGGATCTATTTTCAGGTCAGCTGAGCCTGTTCCTTTCAGGCTCACTCTGAACGCTTTTTCCTGCCGCGCATACCAGAGCCATCCTGCCGCTATTCATGATTTTCTCCACTGTGCGACTTGCAATTCCTCACCTGCGGCTTATTGCTCCACACAATTGAACCATTTGGCTTGCCTGACTCGGTAAAGCTTCTTATCAAATGCTCTGCTCTGTTCCGCCTGTTCTGCTGTATCCTTTTTGCATACAAGCGTTATCATCTACCACTCCCGGATCACCGCAAGGATCTTCTCCTCATATTCTCCGTCGTAATCTTCCATGCGTCCGACATTCACCACGTTGCTCTCTGCGCCATAACCGTCCTCAAAGAATTCCCAGACATGATACGTCAGGCCGCGGTGCTCAAAATCAATGCTTGCGCAGTCGTTTTCTTCTGCATATTCATACTTCCAGCCCTTTTCCTTCAAAAAGGACTGCAGCTTCTGTAATCTCATTTTTATTTTCTCCGTTTCCTGATGACAGAGCATGTCTGAAAAATCATTCTCGCTATCTGCACATCTTACAGAAAGCATTTTTAACACACTCCAGACCACACCGCTGTAACATCGCTGCTGCACCAAATAAACCGCTGTCCCATTCCTCAGTGCTGAATCTCTCCTGTGTCATCCTCGCGCACCGCAAGCTCCAGCTGCTTTGCAAGGCGCACCAGCTCATGATCCGCATTATGTACAATCCGGCATTTCTGATCCAGCAGCATCATCGCCTCATCACCCTTCGTACATGCCGGCCACACAAATCCTTCCGCCTGCGGACTGCCTGTTTTGGCAAATCGCATCCAACTTTCAAAAATTGTTTTCTGCAGCTGTTCTCCGCCTGCTCCTGCACATACCGGAACCTTATCCATATTGTGGAACACGTACGGAATCTCCGAACAGTGCCATGCCACCTTTCCATCGAATACAGGAAAATCATACGTCAGCTGATAGGAGTATGTAACACTCTCCGGTGTCTTTGAGCGCTCTTTGATAAAGTCGATCGTCGGACCGCGGAACAGGAAATCCACAGATCGTGCATCCACCGGACATTTCTCCGGATAAATCTGCGCAAACAGATCCATAATCTGCTCTGCCCCGTCACCAAAACGTTTTCTTACATATGAAAGTGCCGTTTCTCTGTCAAATTTCCATTTGCCCGCAAGCGGCATCCGGAAATCAAATTCGCCAAGCACCGTACCGATCAGTACCGGAATTTTCTGAGCATGCTCGCGGAATCCATGATGGATCGGATCACCCACATAATCTTTGCTGATATGCGGTTCATTGCCGACATATCCGCCTGATGCCTGGATTGTCGGAGCTGCCTTTTTGTATGCTGCTGCCAGCTGATCGTACGGGATCGTCTCCAGCTGCTTTACGTCACCGCGTCCAAGCCCAAGTTCCTTCAAAATCGCTTCCACGATCTGTGTCCCGTCCTGATCCTCCACATCGCCCAGCATTTCATAAATACCGCTCTGTACAATTCCTCTATGAAACAGACCGTCCGCCTCCGGCATCTGCATCAGCGTCCATACCTTTGCTCCGCCGCCGGACTGGCCGAAGATCGTCACATTATCAGGATCACCGCCAAACGCCGCAATGTTGTCCTGTATCCACTGAAGCGCCGCGATCATATCAAAGCTTCCCACATTTGCCGAAGTCTCGTACTCCTCTCCAAATGGAGACAGATCCAGATAACCGAGCACATTCAGGCGGTGATTTAACGATACGACCACAACGTCGCCCTCACGGCTCATGTTTTCACCGTCATACGCGATCTGCTCGATCGAAGAACCTGCAAAAAATCCGCCGCCGTGCAGCCATACCATTACCGGCTTTTTTGCCTCTTTGTCAATACTCTGTGTCCAGATATTCAGATACTGGCAGTTCTCATCCATCGGCCAGTACATATGCGGTACCAAAAGCTCCATTCCCGGCTTATCCTGCTCAAGCAGCGGACACACCATGCCGTACGACTGCGCATCCTTGATCCCCTCCCACAGCTGTACCTTTTCCGGTCTCCGAAACCGCTTTGCATCCGCATATTTAATTCCCTTAAAAATAAAAGTATCGTTCCACACATATCCCCGCAGCTTTCCCGCCTCGGTCTGTACCACCGGGTAATCTGCCGCACATACAAATTTATCCATTGTTTTCCTTTCCGCTCACTTTCCTCTGGCAGCACCATCGTAAATCACAGTTCTGGTACATAGTTTCGTAAATAACTATACCAATCGCGTAGGATACGGATCCGAGTATGCAGATATAAAAACGCAGACATAACGGCCTACGCTGACGTTTTAGACCTGTGCAATCGGATTCGCAGACAAGTGAGAAGTATCGTTATTTTGGAAACGATGTATTAGTATCTATTTTAACGTATGTTATTCAATATGTACAGAAATTTGCTTATACTTTTTATACTTTTTGCGTTATTGTTCAGCTAATTACCAAAAATGCCGGATTCTTCTTTTATTGACAAGTTTTATCCCACAACGTTAAACTAAGAATACTCCGTCTCATCCGATCTGCTGATGCCGGAAAAGCAAAGATTGTCGGAATCGCCATGGGCGGGATCGGAAGTGATATTGCCGTCGATGCAGCAGATATTGCACTCATTAATGATGAAATAAAGGAACTTCCGCACCTCATTGCCCTCTCCCACCGAATGATGAGAACAATCAAATACAATATGACCTTTTCTATGGTGCTTAATTTTCTTGCGATCATTCTTGCGATCACCGGAACATTAAATCCCGTTGTCGGAGCGCTCGTCCACAATGCAGGTTCGGTACTCGTAATTACTAACTCAGCATTCTTATTAACATGGAGGAAAGATCATAATCACTAAAATTATCGGGGCTGGTATCGCGCTGGTATCGGGCGTGCTGCTTGTTTTGTAAGCCAATTTTCTTTTCCACCATTTTTCTCCGAAATCTTTCTGTGTTTCCAGCTGGTTCGAAGCCCAGAAACCCGCATAAACACCGGGTTTCTGCTGAAGCACAAAAAAACACCGTCCCCGTGGCTCCATGTCCACAAAAACAGTGCTTTCAGTGCGCGATCAGGGGCTCGAACCCTGGACACCCTGATTAAGAGTCAGGTGCTCTACCAACTGAGCTAATCGCGCTTATTTCGTTTTCTCTGCTTGTTTTGTTTGTTTCTTTGTTTCCCTCACAAGCAAGACTTATTATAGCACAGATTTTTCTAAATGCAAGTGTTTTTTTTAATTTTTTTAAATTTTTTTTTCAATTGCTTCAATTTGCCCTCAAGTTTATAATTTCTTCATATTCTATGCGCTTTTTTTACCCTCTGCACTCTTGCATCTGTTTTCTCAAATGGCTATAATCATATAATTACAACAAGAAGCTTCAAAAAGAAAGGACCATCTTTTATTTATGAAACACTCATCATCTGCCTCCATCCATAAGCCGGATAGAGCTGTAAATGCAAACACAAACAAAAAAATTCAGAAGCCTGCGTCTGATCCTGCCGCTTCCACGCAGGAAGCCAGACCAGCAAGCCAGACACCTTCTGTCTTTCACCCCTCGGATGATACCCCACCCGGTGAAAGTCAGCGCTTTATCAAAAACAACCGCTACTTTACGATCTGCATCTACGGACTGATTATGCTGATCGCATCTGCGGTTATCTTTAAAGCTATCATCGATATTGAAAAAACAAAATCCTGGTTTGGTCAGATCTTCGGTGTTCTCAGCCCGTTTATTTTCGGTGCATTGCTCGCTTATATCCTAAATCCGATGGTAGAGATGTTTTACCGCGGACTTGATCTGCTTGCAAAAAAGCTGAAATTTAAGATAAACCGCACGGTTCACCGGGTTCTCTCAATCCTGATCACATACGTGCTCGTACTCGGTTTTGCTGTACTGACCCTGGTTTACATTCTTCCTGAGGTTATGAATAACATCGTTGACTTTGTCAACTTCATTCCGGGGGCTTACAGTTCTTTGCTGAAGCTGATTGCTGATCTGCAGCAGCGTTTTCCGGATCTTGATATTGAAGCCATCACAAAACCGCTCACAGATGCTGTTCCGGATCTCATCACAACGCTCCGGAATTTTGCCGGCAACATGGTTCCAGCTATTTACTCCGTATCCATGTGGATCGCAAACTGGATCGTCAATCTTCTGATCACCATCATTGTTTCTATTTATATGCTGTATGATAAGAAGCGCCTGATGCGCAGCTGCTGGAAAATTATCTATGCTTTCCTTCCCGGCAAGCACATCCCGGCCTGTCATGAAATCCTTGCTGAGTGCAACCGGCTGTTCAGCAGCTTTGTGGTCGGCAAATTTATCGACTCTGCCATCATCGGCGTGCTGTGCTTCATACTGATGACCATCCTGCGTCTGCCATATACGTTGTTTATCAGTATGATTGTCGGTGTCACAAATATGATCCCCTATTTCGGACCGTTTATCGGTGCTATACCGGGTATCCTGATCCTGCTGTTTGTACAGCCGATCAAGGCCCTGATTTTTGCCATCATGGTGCTTTGCCTGCAACAGTTCGACGGACTGATCCTCGGCCCGAAGATTCTTGGTGAATCCACCGGCATGAAACCTCTGTGGATCATCTTTGCAATCACCGTAGGCGGAAGCATGTTCGGCGTAATCGGCATGTTCCTCGGTGTCCCGGTCGTTGCAATTCTCAATTATCTTCTTGATCTTTACCTGCAGTTCCGGCTGGATAAAAAGAATATTTCAGAAAAAACAGTCGATAATGCTATGAAAAACATGGAGCCGTATGATTAATCATCGGCTCCATGTTTTTATCGGTTCTTCCTTACGAAATTCCGCAGGCAGATCCCAACTTATAATGTTTCATAAACGAACAGCTAATTTCACAAGCAGATCCCTCTTGTGATGTTTCATAACAAAGCAGCTGCTTCGCAGCGTATCAGGCAGGCGCAATGGTCTGCCGGTTATATTGAACGACCTGATAATATTCTTTTTACTTCATCAAGGGATCTTCGGATTTTCAGTGCCCTCCTGTTCAGCTCCTTTTTATCATACGTCAGCCGGTACAGCCTTTTTCGCATTCCGCGCATCCGCATCCAGAACCTCCCAATATCGCCTCTTTTGGCCAGCCTTTGCTGACCAGGCGCACCAAGTCTCACATGCGTTTGACTTCCGTTTATTATATTCATTTTTCCCGGAAAGGTTCCCCACCTGCCAATGCTCGCATATCAGCAAGCTTCCGCATCTGCTCAACACTCGCATATCGGGAAGGCTCCGCATCTGCCCAATATTCACACATTGGGAAGCTTGCGCTCCACTTTTATGCTCCTATCGGGGCGGGCATTATCTTGAGATCACCAGCTTGCAGATCGGATTACCCTGACTGGAAAACCGTTCCTCATATTCAGTCATGATGTTTCCCTCCATCAGCTTTGCATCATGATGCAGGTCAAACGTGCATGCTTCCAGCTTCCATCCTGCTTCCTTTGCCTCCTCCAGTGCAAATTCAAACAGATCACGGTTGTCCGTCTTGAATTCCACCTTTCCCTCCGGCTTTAGGATCTGATCATAGCGTGCCAAAAATTCCCGGCTTGGCAGACGCCGTTTTGCATGACGATCCTTTGGCCATGGATCAGAAAAATTCAGATAAATCGTTGACACTTCATTCTTTCCGAACACCTCCGGCAAATCTTCCGCATCCATGCGCAGAAAATACAGGTTCGTCAGCTCTGGCAGCGTCTCCCGCTTTTCCAGTGCACGCAGCAGCACACTTGAATACTTTTCAATTCCAACGTAATTCTTATCCGGATTCTGCCCTGCAAGCTCTGTAATAAATCTTCCCTTTCCCATTCCAACCTCGATACAGATCGGGTTCTCATTACCAAATACGGTACTCCATTTTCCTCTCTTTTCCCTCATGACATCTTCATGCACGACAAACTCACTCGCCGCAATCGTTTCTCGGGAACCCGGTATATTTCTTAAACGCATAAATATCTCCTTTCACACCACAGCCTGTGCATGTAAAGCGGACATTCGCCGCTTCGTGTCAATTCTACCATCCGTCCCTGTAAATGGCAAGCATCCGCCGCCCGTAAAACAAAGATTCGCAGCTCTGCTGATGATTCCCTGTTTGGTAAAGCGGACATTCCGAATCTCTGATCAGACCTGCCAAACCCAGTCAAATACGCCGGAAAGCCGCAGAAATGCCGGAAAAATATTACATGCCCTGTTGACTTTTTAATAAACATCAGGTAATATTTTAATAAGATGTAAAAAAATTGTAATTTTTTTCTGCGACTGAAACAAGGAGAGATTCATATGAAAACAAAAAGAAGAAATATCGTTCTGACATTTGCCCTCGCCGGTTTTCTTGCGTTTGGCAGTCCTTCGCTTTCCGCAGATGCAGCCTGGAAAACCACTTCTGCCGGCAAAATTTACACTCAGACAAAAGCGCCCGGTTATCTGACCGGACTGAAAAAGATCGGATCAAACTGGTACTATTTTAATTCCAACGGAATTATGCAGACCGGGTTTCAGACTCTTTCAGACGGAACCACCCGTTATTTCAATACGAACGGCACCCGCCGCACCGGCTGGCTGTCGCTTACTTCCGGAGGCAAAACACAGCGCTATTATTTTGACGCAGACGGCGTTATGGCCACCGGAGTTCAGACGATTGACAAGGTAATGTACTATTTCAGTCCAAAGGGCGTTATGCAGACGGGATGGATCACCGCTCCTGATAAAAAGACCCGCTATTATGCGGATAAAACCGGTGTCCTTGCCACCGCGCGCTGGGTTGGCAGTTATTATTTTTATGAAGACGGACGGCTTGCAACCAATACCTGGATCGAAGGAAAGCAGGTGAATGCATCCGGTAAATTTACCGGCGTCTCACGCAATTATGGCTGGGTCACCAGCGGCAGCTCTACCTATTATTATGATGCGAAAGGCAATAAGGTAAAAGGCTGGCTGCAGCTCGATGGAAAACGGTATTACCTCAATCCCTCTACCGGGGCGCTTCAGAAAGGCTGGCTCACCATTGGAGGAAAGCGCTATTTTGCCGGACCGGCCAAAGGTGTGATTCTGAGAAATCAGTGGTACAGCGGCAAATATCTAAAAAGTGACGGCTCTGTAGCAGTCGGCTGGACCGTCGTCGGAAGCGATACGTACTACTTCTCCACCTCCGGTACAAAACAGACCGGATGGATCACCTACAAAAATCATACTTATTATTTTGGCAGCAACGGAAAGCTGGTCAAAAACGCCTGGATCGATACAAGCAGAGGAAAACGCTATGTCAACAAATATGGTTATATGCTGACCGGCTTCCAGACAATCGGCAATTACGTTTATTACTTCAACGAAAACGGAATCCGTCAGCTCGGTTTTATCACAGTCGACGGCAAGACCTACTACCTCGCAAAATCGAATGGTCATCTGATGCGTAATGCCTGGATTCTCAACAATATGTATTACGCCAGCAGTTCCGGTAAGCTCTTAAGAGGTCTGAATGCCGTAAAGGGCTCTTTATACTATTTCAATTCCAAAACGTGCAAAAAGACTGTAAATTCAAGGGTCACGATTCGATCTGATACGTATTACTTCCAGGCAGACGGAAAAGCTGCCAAAAGCCGCTGGATCCGTATCAACGGCAAATATTATTACTTCTACAGCTCCGGTAAGCTTGCAAAATCAACATGGGTAGGTAAATATTACGTCGATGCAACCGGTGCGAGAACCGATCGCCAGAAGCAGACCGGCTGGGTCACTGCAGATGGCAAAAAATATTACTTTGACAAGGAAGGCCATATGATCCGCAGCCGCTGGCTCTACTTCAACAGCGGCAACGACCGTTATTATATGGGCGCTGACGGTGCAATGGTTACCGGCCTGCAGACAATCGGCGGAAAGAAGTATTACTTCTATCCGGAAGGAAACCTCGCACGCAACACAACGATCGAGGTCGGTTCCAAGCAGTACACGATCAATGCAAACGGTGTTATCATTGCTGAAAAGAGCATCAAGATCCCGGATAGCTCCAAGGGAGCGGAAATTGCAAACTTCGCACTGAAGTATGTCGGCAATCCTTACGTTTATGGCGGTACCAGCCTGACAAACGGCGCTGACTGCTCCGGTTTCGTGCAGACTGTCTTTGCCAACTTCGGTATCACACTTCTGCGTGTGGCTGACGACCAGATGCATGGACCATCCTCTTATTACATCAATCTCGGATATAAAAAGGCTACTGTGGTCTCCGTCTCCGAGATGCAGCCTGGTGACCTTGTATTCTATGGCTCCGGCAACTATGCTTCCCACGTAGCGATCTACATCGGAGACGGTCAGATTGTTCATGCAAGCAATTCTCAGCCGTATCCAAAGGGAGGCATCAAAGTTTCTCCTTACAACTACCAGACACCGATCCGTATTGTACGGTACTGGAATTAAAAGCGTTATTCATTAAAACAGGGCTCTGACCGATAAGGTCAGGGCCCTGTTTTCTTGCCATTCTGTTTTCTGACTATTCTGTCTTCTTCCTGTAATTTGCTAACTTCTGTTTTTTAATCGTCTCTTCTCCACTTTCTCTGCTTTTTCTACATTTTATCACAATATACAAAACGTTCGTTCTTGAAAAACAACTATGTAAACCACATTATCCACACTATAAAATGTGGATAATGTGGATAACTCGGTGTATAAGTCTGTTTTCAATATTTTTTATCCACAGAATCTGTGGAAGAAAAGTGTATAAGCTTCTTATTCTCCTGCTGCGCCCTCCTGTTTTCTTTACTTTTTGTGCAATTTTACTTTACTTATTTTCGTTATTGTACCTTTTGTTTCAATAAACACATATGTTCATCTGACTTTTTCTTTTATTTTCTGACATTTTTGTTTTTCAGGCAAATAACGCAAGGTAATTTTTCAGTCTGCAAGGCGGAGGAATGCTCCATAGCGGACTACAAAGATTGCTGACAACGCAGCAGATGGAAATTTACACCACAGTTATTTAGCGAAATGTCAACGATACCAGTACACTCAGCTCAGATACGTGACAAACTGATTTCCTGCCGCTTTAAACAATGCCTCACTGTCCTCCGGTCCGTAAAAATACGTCTCCGTTTCCCCCGGCTTTAACAGGATCAGATTTCCGTAATCATCGTATCCGGTGATGATCACACAGCCGCCGTCTGCTGCCGCAAGCACCGGTCGTTTATTGCTTACAAAATACAGAATCTCATCCAATGTACATCCGGTCAGATCAAGTACCGTCTTTCCAAGTGCAGATGACAACGCCGCTGTATCCATGCTGCCACTCTGGAATGCAACCGGAATGTTTTCTACCGGAATCTGTGCTGTATTTTCTTTGTTGCCTCGCTCCCATACAAATTCCTTTGCATCGTTTATCACAACGCCAACCTTTTCATCCGCTCTCCGAATCGCCTCACCGGCTGAAGTCCAGACACTCTCCAGGCTGCCTTCCGCATAGACATAGTACAGCTGCTCATGCTTCGTATTCGTTGGAATCGAAATATCAGCAGATTCATCTCCAACCAGCAGCTTTGCATTTACGGTCTGTACCTTCTTGTCACTCAGCCTCTGACCGACCCGCAGGATCGTCTCTCCGCCTTTTCTCGTTGACTGCTGCGTTGCTGCGCCGTACTCCACATTCTCTTTCGTATCGGAGCTTACAATATTATCCGCCGTTGTCTCCACATACGCAGTTCCCTGCTTTACGGTTCTTGTAAGCACCAGCATATTTTCATTTTTTTCTGCCTTCATCACATAAATTCCGTCCGGCTGATAATTTTTAACCTCTTCGCCGTCTTGGTCAATAATGGTCAGCCGGTACATCGGAAACAGCTGCTCGCCCTCATGCGCCAGATCCAGATCCAAGCTTCTGGCCGTTCCATATACAAGCGCCTCACCCATAAATGCAACCGGTCGGATCCGTTCATCCGATCCGCAGGTGATTTCCTGTACAGAACCGGTCTCCAGATCCATACGGTATAAGGTAGCTGAATCGTAGCGTTTACCTTCTTTCAGCCATGCAAAATACCGGTTTGAATCAGAGCTCGCATAGCATTCATTATGAATATCTTCTGCTACCGCCTCATACGCCTTCGTATTGAGATCAATCCGGTAAATAATGCCTTCCAGCAAAACATAAAAGCTGTCCTCATTGTCTGTAATATATGCCAGTGCATCCACATCAAGCTTCAGACGGTCATAGCTCTCCATCGATTGCAGAAATACCGACTCCTCCACCGTGGACGATGCCTGTTCATAATAATACAGGGCAACACCGTTTTCCCCCTCATGCGTCCCCCGGTTCATATAGCCAGAAACACAGAACCAGATATTTCCAGCTGCATCCACACGCAGAATTTTAATTTCGTTTTTATCATAAAAATCCCGATAATCCATGTTCTCCTTCTGCGGAAATCCAAAAACCCTTGTCATCCGTCCACTGTTGATCTCATAAGACCACAGCTCATTCTCCTGTACGAATGCCACAATGTTCTTGTTCGGATCCATCTCATATGAAATATCCGCCGAAGCAATTCCGAGATTAATTCCTTTTGTGCTGATCACATCAGCCTTTGTATCAAAGATCTCCTCTGTATTTCTTGTAAAATCAAGCAAAAATACACGGGAATCCGTATAGCGCAGCCGGTAAAATTCTTTTACATTATAAATTTCCGTAACTCCGGCATCGTTGATCGACGAAATCCGATAATCAAGTACAAACGAAGCAGTCGTTCCATTGATATCCACGAGGCTCGGTGCAGGCTTATAATAGACCTGCGGATTCAGATTCTGCCACATCAGACGCGAGACCGAATCGTGAATATTTACGGATGACATGGAAGAACGCTGATCCGTCGTTTCGTTCGGCTCCACTGCTGCCGCCAGCGTACTTTCATCCGTCTTATTTACACATTTTTCGTAGAAGCCTGCAACAAAATCAAGATATTCCTTCAGATGCAGTCCGTCCTTAAGCAGAAGCCTTGTATAAAAATAAATATCCCTGCCTCCCGCCGTGACCTGGATCTGCAGAATGTATTCCTGGTTCATCAGCATTTTGTTCTGAATCTGCAGTGTTGCGTTCAGGTAATTATTTTCTTCCTTAAGCTGGATCACCCTCGTATTTTCCAAGGACTCGCTTCCGTCCAGGTTCAGCACCTCATACGACACATTTTCCACGCTCATATCAAACGGCTGAATCTGAATATCCAGCTGATGATCATCATTCAGTACCGTGACTGTATCACGGATATAGCTGACATCCATTTTTGATGCATAGCCATGCAAACAGTTGTAGCTGACTCCATTGTTTCGAATATAGACAAGCGGAAATGTCGAGCTTGCCATTTCTTCTGCCTCCACCGGCAAAGACTGGTTGATCCACCGTTCAAACAGTACAACCGCAGCAAAAAAGATCACCGCCAGTATGACTGCGTGCACGGCCACATTTTTGACTGTTCTCAGTTTTTCACGCATTCTTTTCCTCCTCTGACTGTTCCTTAGCCGCCTGCTCTGCACATGCTGCGGAACCATCCACTTGTGTTCTGCCTGTCATCCGCTCTGCTCCGCCTGCCGCCTGTTCTGCTCTGCCCCCTGTCTGCTCTGTTCTGCCTCCTGCCGCCTGCCGGGCATCGGTCACAGTTTTTTGAGCTTCAAGCAGAGTCTGAAGCGTCGGATGCACATGCAGGCAATCCATACATGCCTGCAGGGATCCCTTCTCATTTCTCCTGATTTTCTCCGGTTCCTTTACCGCACGGATCAATATATTTTTCGGCGTATGCTCCATATCGATAAATTCAAGTACCTGCACCTGATAGCCCGCCTGCTCCAGCATCGATGCGCGCAGGCCATCAGTGAGAAGCGCTGCGATTCGCTCCTTCAAAAGTCCATATTTCAGTACCGGCTCCAACAGTTCATTTCTGATCTGACGGTTCAGTTCATGCTGGCAGCACGGCACGGAAAGAATCGCTTTTGCATTCCACAGGACAGCCTTGGCCAGTGCATAATCCGTCGCTGTATCACACGCATGCAGCGTCACTACCAGATCTACCTGATCACTCCCCTCATAATCCGCGATATCGCCGTGCAGAAATTTCAGTTTTTCATACCCAAATTCTTCTGCCAGTGCATTACAATGGGCAATCACATCCTCTTTCAGATCGAGTCCCGTGATCCGCAAATCAAAGCCCTTTTTTTCATGCAGATAGTAATACATTGCAAACGTCAGATATGACTTTCCGCATCCAAAATCAATCATCGAAATTTCCCTGTCCCGACTCAGAACCGGGCAGATATCCTCGATAAATTCCAGAAAGCGATTGATCTGGCGAAATTTATCGTACTTCGCCTTTACGACCTTCCCCTCCGGCGTCATGACACCAAGCTTTACCAGAAACGGCACCGGCTCACCCTCCGGCAGCAGGTACTGCTTCGTGCGGTTGTGGCTCAGGTCAGCCTTCGCCGCCGGTGTGCTTCTTTGCTTCGTCTTTACCGTCACTTTTCCTTTTTTGCTGACCAGCACAGAGGCGGTCTGCGTCATGGTTTCTGCCTGCAGCTGCCGGTAATCCTCCTCCAGCCACCTTTGCACTTTATGTATCATTTCTTCCTTTGTATTATTCGTATGAAATTCTTTTTTCCCATCCCAGCATGCGGCCTGAAAAACAAGTACTCCACGATGCTCCATTGGACGGATCCGTACACGCTGATAGGCCTCTTTTCTCTTCGCTCCACTCAAAATAATCATCCGAAGCTTTTCATCCAGAATCGCTTCCAGCAGTTCTTTTAATTCTTCCATCATACTCTCCTTTTCAAAGCTGTCCTTCCTGCCGGATCATACAGCAAATGGATCGCAGCTACTACCTTACAGCTTCGTCTGTAAAGCGGACATTCGCAATCCGCTTCGCTACTTGTAGGATCATAAGGAATCTCCCGCAAGCGGGTTCCCCCTTATGATATTTCATGAACGCAGTCGCTTTGCGACCTGTCAGTGGGAGCTTTCAGCTCCCACTGACATAAGCATTCCCCTTACCCATCGCTTAGTGCTCCGCGCACTTGAAGCGGGGAATGCTTATCTGCGTTCAGTATACTATCTGCAGCGAATTTGAACAAGTTTTTTATCTTCCGTCAGCATCTCCTGCAGCGTCTCCTGTGCATTTCCTCAAGCAGCATCAGTCGGATCATATCTTCCGGCCAGTTTCCTCTCCGTCTTTTCGACGGCTTCGACCGGTACTGCATGATCAGCATTTCGTCCTTCTGTGGCTGCTCCACCGGCTCAAACAGATCCTTTACCCGCTCCAGTACTTTATCACCGATACGAAGCACCGTTTCATAATCCGGTCTCTCATCGTACATCATACTTCCCTCATATTCCAGCTCATCACATACTTCCTCAATATATGGCAGCAGAACCCTGGCCGTTTCGGGATACATCGTCTGCAGACGGCGCAGATCACGCTCCCTTGACTCCTGCTCCCTGATATGCCACATCATTTCTCCCTGCGGCTCCTCCTCTTCCTCGTACTGATTCCGGCCGCCGCTCTTGCCTAGTGGTTCCTCTTCTCCTTCGTACTGATTCCAGCCGCTCATTTCCCTTTCCCGGTCGATCTCCTCCAGGTTCATATTTGCGCTTCTGCATGACATTTCATTATTATACCCCATAAGTATCACATTCCTTTCTTAATAATTTCTTACTCTTTGCAGAAGAGGTCCAGCGGATATTTCCCTCGGTTTTTTTGACTTCTTCTATTATAAATAATATATGAGCATCCGCTTCCCAAAGTTCAGACTCCGTCATAAGCATCCCATCCCACCGCTTAGTGCTCCGCGCACTTGAAGCACGGGAATGCTTATCTGCAGTAAAGCGGACATTCGCAATTCACTTCGCTACTTGCTCATGCACGCCACATTTTCCAATCTCCTCTGTACAAATCCTCTGCCCGGTTGTATACTGTGTTACTGAAATCAAAGCCGCTGCTTCCGGTTCGCTTTAGATGCCGGACTGCGCTGAGGCTTTTCGCCCTGTGCAATCGGCTTTGCAGACAAACGAATTCGAGCGTGACTAAAAAAGCCTTTTTCAGACACGCTCTAGTGTAACAGCATCATATGGAGGTTTTCTCATGGCAAAAAATAAAGAACTGAAAACAAACGCAATGCGGATTCTGGACCGCATGAAAATTTCCTATCATACGTATTCTTACGAATGTGATGAATTTACCGATGCACAGCACACCGCGGATCAACTCGGTTTTGCGCATGAAATCATGTTTAAAACACTCGTCACGGTAAGCCCGTCGGGTGAGTATTACGTCTTCGTGCTTCCGATCGACGATGAGCTGGATCTGAAAAAAGCCGCCCACGAAGCAGGTGTCAAATCGCTGGCGATGATCCACGTAAAGGACATCACCGCAATCACCGGCTATGTGCGCGGCGGCTGTACCGCCATCGGTATGAAAAAACAGTATCCTGTTTTCGTGCATGAATCCGCACAGTCCCTGCCAAAAATGATCGTAAGCGCCGGAAAAATCGGGCATCAGATGGAGCTTGCTCCGGAAGATTTCATCGCGGCAAGCAATGGACGGTTCTGTGCGATTGTAAGGAACTGACACTGGCTATGACAGTGCGATTGTAAGAAACTGATACAGGCTATGACAGTGCAATTGTAAGAGACTGACACTGGCTATGGCAGTGCGATTGTAAGAGACTGACACTGGCTATGACAGTGCGCATCTAAGTCAGGCGGATATTCGCAATCGGATTTGCGGACAAGTGAGTGGTATATTATTTTGAACGCAGATAAGCGAAGCGACTGCGTTCATGAAATATCATAAGGGGGAACCCACTTGCGGAATCTCGTAAGGAGGGATCCGTTTACGGGAGGATTCCTTACGAGCCCAGATTCCTTACGAGCCCAGATTCCTTACGAGCCTGGATTCCTTACGAGCCTGGATTCCTTATGATCCTACAAGTAGCGAAGCGCATTGCGAATGTCCGCTTTACAACGATACACCAATCGAGTAGGAGGCGGTGACTAACCGCCGTCCTCTCACGCCACCGTGCGTACCGTTCGGTACACGGCGGTTTCAATAGTTGATGTGCATGGACTGATAGGCTGTGGTTAAATCATAGAATCCCCAGTTTATCAGTCTTTCTTTACTTAACCCCCAGTTTACCGCTTTGTTTCCGGCATTAAACCAGTATCCTTTTCGGTCATAGGCGATTGTTGCCGCATAGTGGCTGTCTACTCCCAGTCCTATCAACTTTCGCATCTCCCCCCAATACCCTGAGTCAATTCCTCACTGCCAGCACAATGCTGTCAACGCCAAGCAGAATCAGGTAAAAACAGATCAGCCAGTCTGCCGACATCACTGTGATCCACGGCCTTACGATCATCAGGCAGCCAAGTATGATTCCGATGATATTGATCACCAGTGAACTGTAATACCATGTTTTCCAGCCCATCATCCGGACATAGCGCAAACGGCAAAGCCTGGAAATACAGTGTGCAAGAAACCAGATCGGAATCAGCAGCGTGAGGATCCACATGCCTGCCTTCGGATAAACGAGCAGCATCACGCCTGCCATTACGCTTAAAACCCCGGAAACCAGAGACACCGTCGGGCCAAAGCCGGTATGCTCTTCTACCTTTACATAAAACACAATGTCTGCAATTCCTGTAACAATTGCAACCAGCCCGTAAAGCAGTACCACACCGGTCAGCGCACTGCCCGGATGCGAAATACTGTAAAATCCAAGCAGAATCAGTAAAATTCCCTCAATCAGTTCTACCCAGTCAAATCTGGAACGCTCTCTCATTTCTGCATTCCTCCTTCTTTGTTCAGGATCTCCATGAATTCCTCGCCGGTGATCGTCTCCTTCTCGCACAGATACATGGCAAGCTTATCCAGGACTTCGCGGTTTTCTTCCAGCAGCTTCTTTGCTTTTTCGTGCTGTTCTTTTACAATCGCCACTACCTTCTCGTCAATCTCCTTCTGCGTCTCTGCTGAGCATACAAGAGAGGTATCTCCGCCCAGATACTGATTTGTGACGGTCTCCATCGCCACCATATCAAATTCCTCGCTCATGCCGTATCTGGTGATCATAGCACGGGCCAGCTTCGTCGCCTGCTCGATATCATTTGACGCTCCCGTTGTCACTTCATGAAAAACGACTTCCTCTGCTGCGCGGCCGCCCGTAAATGTTGCGATTTTATTCTCCAGTTCCTGCTTCGTCAGCAGATACTTATCCCCCTGCTCTACCTGCATCGTATAGCCGAGTGCCCCTGATGTACGCGGAATGATGGTGATTTTCTGAACCGGCGCAGAATGCGTCTGCAATGCTGCGACCAGCGCATGTCCGATCTCATGGTAAGAAACCACCTTGCGTTCCTGATCAGAAAGCACTGCATTTTTCTTCTGGTAACCGGCAATAACTGTTTCGATGCTTTCTTCGAGATCTGCTTCGTTGACTACGGTCCGGCTGTCACGTACCGCCCGAAGTGCCGCCTCGTTGACGATATTTGCAAGCTCTGCGCCCGACGCACCGGATGCCATTCTTGCGATTGTGTGGAAATTCACATCATCTGCCACTTTGATCTTCTTTGCATGTACCTTCAGGATTGCCTCACGGCCCTGCAGATCCGGAAGCTCGACCGGTACTCTCCGGTCAAAACGGCCCGGTCTCGTCAGTGCCGGATCCAGGGATTCCGGTCGGTTTGTCGCCGCCAGAATCATGACACCGTTATTTCCTTCAAAGCCATCCATCTCAGTCAGCAGCTGATTCAGCGTCTGCTCACGCTCATCATTCCCGCCCATCTGACCGTCACGTTTCTTGCCGATTGCATCAATCTCATCGATAAATACGATACACGGTGCTTTTTCCTTTGCCTGCTTAAACAGATCACGCACCTTTGATGCGCCCATGCCGACAAACATTTCCACGAATTCAGATCCGGAGATTGAAAAGAACGGTACTTCCGCTTCGCCTGCGACTGCTTTGGCAAGCATCGTTTTTCCGGTTCCAGGAGGGCCTACAAGCAAAATACCCTTTGGCATTGACGCACCGACCTGCGTGTATTTGTCCGGGTTGTGCAGATAATCCACGATTTCCTTAAGGCTTTCCTTCGCCTCATCTTCTCCGGCTACATCGCTGAAATGAATGCCCTGCGTGGACTGTACATAAATTTTCGCGTTGCTCTTACCCATTCCAAAGCTCATCACATTTTTTCCGCCTGCCTGCTCGATCAGCTTTTTACTCATATACTGACCAAGAGCAAAAAAGATCAGCAGCGGCACGACAAAGCTCAGAATTCCGCTGAGCAGCGGTGACATCGTCTGGTCAACGTCTTTTGAAAACTTTGCACCGCAGTCATACAGACGCTGTGTCAGTGTCGGGTCGTTCATTGCACCTGTCTTGTAGATTGTTTCGTTCTCCTTGTCGGTAAACAAAATCTCAGAGTCATCGACTTCGACCTTTCCGATATTTTTTTTGTCGATCATTTCCATAAAAGTACCGTAATCCACTTCTTTGACCTGACGGCTCATCAGAAGCGGTGTCACGATCAGATTAAATAAGAAAATGACCAGAACCGCGATCCCGTAGTAGTAGATCAGGGGTTTTCTGGGGTTTTTTACTTCTTTCATCGTACAGTCCTCCTTTTTGGGATGATGCATTGCTCTTCCTTCTTCGCCTGCTCCGCTTCTGTGGCTTCCATCGAAATCAACAGTGCCCGGTCCGCGGCCTGCATTGCAAAATCAATCGCATATTCCGCAAAGAGAAGTTTTTCTTCGACCGGATCATTTTCCATCAGAACCGACGCTTCCTTTTGTCCGCCGCTTTGTGCTGCCTTATTTTCTCTGCTTTCTTCTCCCATCTGTTCTCGAAGCCGTTCCAACACCTTTTCAACCTCTGTATAAGCCTGACAGAGTGCGGCTACAGACGGCGCTCTCGAAAAACGCAGATTATTTTTGAGCATCTGTTCATTTTCCTGATATTCTCTGCGCAGTGCTTCGATTTCCTGCTGCAGCACTTCCTGCGGCGCATGCTCCAGATTCAGGATCCTGCCATGCATTCTTCCTACGCGCCGATCCAGTTCGCAGAGCTTTACGGCAAGTATTTCGTTGGTCATCCGATCCCCTCCTCCTTATAAAGCGGACATTCGCAATCCACTTCGCTACTCATCCTTTTGTTTCATCACCACACAGGTGCTTTTCCTTTTCCGAATGGTTGTCTTCATTTGTAACTGTTCAGAGCCAAGCAAAATTTCATAAAAAAGGCGGAAAATGCTTGCATTTTTAAGCCTGTTTTTGAAATTTTATTTGGCGGATACGCCACACCGACGAAATGCGTAGCATT
>Ga0129317_1000913_pt1 | contig 25528 bp, 20 predicted proteins | sample Cm1ome_FD_94430 | JGI IMG/M metagenome (GOLD analysis project Ga0129317, IMG submission 94430) | Eastern black-and-white colobus group fecal microbial communities from Wisconsin, USA - Cm1105 metagenome | ecosystem: Host-associated > Mammals > Digestive system > Large intestine > Fecal | place... | reverse complement strand
CTTCTCTGATATTCTTGGGTCTCTGCTGGAGTCCATGTCGTCGTATGATGAACATGACGAAGACGAAGGCAATGGCCTTGTCGTAGCATTCTCAGGGGGGTGCGACTCTCTTGCACTTCTTTGTCTTGCAGTATCGTCATTGGGTCGCAGAAGGGTGTTTCCCGTCTACGTCAACCATAACCTTAGAAATGCGGAGGAACTTGGAAACGAGATAGCTCTCAACGAATCCAACTGCAAAAGGCTTGGTTTGGAGCTTGAGGTCTGCACTTTGGAGGAGGGAAAGGTCCTGGCCTTGTCCCGCAGTCGTAGATGCGGCATAGAAGAGGCTGCAAGGATACTTAGATATGAAGCTTTGGAATCCAAGCGCATTGAGCATTCGTGCCTTGCCGTGGCTACGGCTCATCATAGGCAGGATCAGATAGAGACCGTTGCAATGAGGCTTTCATCCGGCTCTCCCATAGGTTCTCTTAGGGGGATTGCAAGGTTCGACCGTCTACGGCATCTTGTCAGACCGCTTCTTTCGTTCGATAGGGCTGAACTTGAAGAATACCTTGCAACGAAAGGATTTGAATGGAGCACTGACTCCACGAACGCTGACTCCTCCTATTCCAGAAACCGTTTCAGAAACGATGTCCTTCCAAACGTCCGCAGCCTGTGGCCCTCGTGTGACGAGAAGCTTCTTTCGTTGTCACGTGCAGCTGCAAAGGCCGTTGAAGGCTTTGATCCTTCTAAGCTTGGAATGGAGATTGGACACGGTAGTGCATGGACAAGGATATCGGTCTTCGATGGGATGAATCCTGCGTGCAGAACCATGGCCCTTTTCTGCATTTGGGACGTTGTCATGGGGGAGGTTGACCTTCCAATGACCCTTGCGATGCGTGTGCTCAGGGCCCTTGAGTGTGGCGATGATTGCCGTATTGGTGCAAATGGGGGTGTTTTTTCCTTGTATAGGGGAAGGTTTGGACTTTCCAAGGAAAACCAATTGGAGGGAAGTGCCTTTGAGCGGGTTTTCGACCCTGATGAGGCGCAGTGCATTGAACTTCCCCATGGCCTTTCGTTCAAGAGCGGCTTTTTTGCAATTGATGCTACGGTTGGCATGGATAGGTCCAGAATGCTTTTCATGGATCCAAAGGCTTTCAAGGGAAAGGTTTGCATAAGGTTTGCAAGAGAGGGCGACTGCATAAGGCTCAAAGGCGGAAAACGTATGGTGAGGAGGTTGTTGCAGGATATGAAGGTTCCTGTAGACCTTAGGCCAAAGGTTCCTGTTCTGGTTGACGACGATGGTGTCTGTGCGGTGTTTGGAAGCGTCTTTGGTGGCGTTGATAGAATTTGTGTGAAGTTCAGAACTTCTCTTGCCCCAAACAGTTTTACTCTATATATTGTGGGATATATTGTACAGAAAGGTTAAGTTTTCTATGGAAGATAAAGAGAAAGACAAAGAGAAGGATGGCGTTGGCCCAAGTGTTCCAGAGGGTTCCGTGGACAATTCCGCGAATGTCGATTCCAGTAGCTCCTCAAACAGCGACTCTCCAAAGGCCCAGACCCCTTCCTATTGGAAGGAGTCCCCTTATGAAGGAATGCAGAAGGAGAAGCCAACAGAGTTTGCAGGACTTGAAGCCGGTTCCTCGAATGAGCAGTCCAACAGCCAGCCAGGAAACCAGACCAATGGCCCAAAATCCAAGGAAGAGCGCAAAAAAAGCAATCCTGACGACTACTGGAGACCTCGTTCGAGTGGAAACGGTGGATACTCTTCCAGTGGTCAGAACGGCTCCAGCGGCAATTCCAGCAACGGCTCCGGTTTTGGTGGCTCCAACGGTTCAGGTGATGGTGGCTACAGGCCTCCTAGGGGTGGTGCCAATGGCCCTGACGGTCCGTTTGGATCCAGGAAGAACCGCATAGGGCTTCTTGTGTTCCTTGCCATCATAATCATATTCTCGTTCACGCTGTTCAATCAGGGTGCATCGACTCCAGTGGTCTCGTACAGCAACTTCAAGACCGCCGTCGAGAACGGAAGGGTGGCGACTGCTAACATAAAGGACAGCACCATAATCGAGTTCACGACAAGTGACGGTACGCTCTACAAGACAAGGATTCCGTACTACGATGAGGGGCTTCTTACGTACTTGGACAAGTATGGAGTGGAGGTCAAGGGATCGGATCAGGACGTCTCCATATTGGCCTTGGTCATACAGCTTCTTCCTTGGATAATCTTCATTGGGTTCTCCATCATGCTTTTCAAGCAGTCCGCAGGCAACGGACAGCTCATGCAGTTTGGAAAGAGCCATGCCAAGCAGTATTCGGACAAGGATGTGAAGGTGAAGTTCAAGGATGTCGCAGGCCAGAAGGAAGCCAAGTACGAGCTTCAAGAGGTCGTGGACTTCCTCAAGGAACCCAAGAAGTTCGAAGCCATAGGTGCAAGGATTCCAAAGGGCGTCCTTCTTGTAGGCCCTCCTGGAACAGGTAAGACTCTTCTTGCCAAGGCCGTTGCTGGCGAAGCCGGCGTTTCGTTCTTCCATACGAGCGGTTCCGATTTCGTCGAGATGTTCGTAGGTATGGGTGCTGCAAGGGTAAGAGACCTCTTCGACCAAGGACGCAAGAACGCACCGTGCATACTCTTCATAGACGAAATAGACGCTGTTGGACGTTCTAGGGGAAGCGGACTTGGAGGTGGTCACGACGAAAGGGAGCAGACACTCAACCAGATCCTCGTCGAGATGGACGGATTCGACACCTCAGCAGGCGTAATCGTCATAGCCGCAACCAACAGGGCCGATGTCCTTGACCCTGCGCTTCTCAGACCTGGACGCTTCGACAGACAGGTTGCAATCTCGCTTCCTGACATCCAGGAGCGTGAGGACATCCTCAAGATACATGCTGCAAAGGTCAAGATGTCTTCTGACGTAGATCTCAGAAGGATTGCAAGGGCGACCCCTGGTGCATCAGGTGCGGATCTTGCCAACCTGGTCAACGAGGCTGCTTTGTTCGCAACAAGGCAGAAGCGCTCACAGGTCACGCTTGCAGACTTTGAGCAGGCTAGGGACAAGATGGTCCTTGGGGTTGCAAGGAAGAGCCATGTCATGACGGAGGACGACAAGAGGCTTACAGCCTACCACGAGTCAGGCCATGCTCTTCTGTTCTACTACCTTCCTGACACAGATCCTCTGTACAAGGTCACGATAATACCTCACGGCAATGCCGGAGGCGTTACCATGGGTCTTCCAGAGAACGATGAGTCGTACATGAAGAGGAGCGCCCTCATGAGCCATATAAAGATGGCCATGGGAGGCTATATTGCTGAAAAGCTTCTCAACGGCCAGACCTCCACAGGTCCAAGCTCTGATATAAAGCAGGCTACGGACATTGCACGAAGGATGGTCACTGAGTGGGGTATGAGCAATCTTGGCTTCATCTCCCTTGGATCTGAAGGCGAGCCTTTGTTCCTTGGCCGTGAGATAGCGCAGCACAAGGATTTCAGTGAAGAGACTGCAAAGAGGATTGATGCGGAGATCAATGCGATCCTTGACGAATGCATGACGGATGCAACCCGCATCCTCACCGAGCACAGGGACCAGCTTGACAAGCTTGCAAACGAGCTCATGGCAAAGGAGACCTTGGACGACAACGAAGTCAGGGCCCTCCTTGGATTCGAGCTTGTGGAGAGCAAGAACTCGGACCTGAGCTGATTTTCCCGCTTGTTTTGATTGCTATGAGGGACCGCTTTCCAATGAGTGGAGGGTGGTCCTTTTATTTTGTCGTTTTACCTGTTCTTTTTCAACCTTGCTGTTGTAAAAGAGCCTTCTTTTATGTATCGTTGGAAGCTAAGGTGAAAGTATGGTTGATTCCGCCCACAAAAGAAATTTCTGCATAATAGCACATATAGACCACGGCAAGTCCACTTTGGCCGACAGGTTCATTGAGACGGCAAGGCTCGTCACGTCAAGAGGTCCAGCCCAGACGCAGATTCTGGACAACATGGACATAGAGCGCGAGCGTGGCATAACCATAAAGAGCCAGGCCGTGACCGTTCCGTATACAGCCAAGGACGGGGATCTCTACGAACTCAATCTTGTAGACACTCCGGGCCATGTTGACTTCTCGTATGAGGTCTCCCGTGCCATAAGTTCCTGCGAAGGAGCACTTCTTCTCATAGATGCCACGCAGGGGGTAGAGGCCCAGACGCTTGCGAACCTCTACATGGCAATGGATCATGACCTTGAGATAATACCTGTCATAAACAAGATAGACCTTGCAAGTGCGGACATAGACTCCTGCCTGCATCAGATAGACCATGACCTAGGGCTTGACCCGGACATGGCTCAGAAGGTCTCCGCCAAGACAGGAGAGGGCGTTCCTGATCTGTACGAGGCCATAGTCAAGTACATACCGGCTCCAAAGGACGACTCGGACAAACCTCTCAAGGCTCTTATCTTCGACAGCCACTACGACCCGTATAGAGGAGTCATAGTCCATTTCAGAATCTTCGAAGGCTCCATAAGCGAGGGTCAGGAGATCATGTTCATGAACAGCCGCGCCGTCTACAAGGTGGAGGAGGTGGGTGTCTTCCAGCTTGATCTTGTAAGGACGAAGACTCTTAGGTCCGGAGACGTTGGCTACTTCATAGCTGGCATAAAGACGATTGCCGACATTCGTGTAGGCGATACGGTGACATTGGCATCCCGCCCTGCGGAAAGTCCATGCGACGGCTTCAAGGAAGTCAAACCTGTCGTGTTCAGCTCCATATATCCTGTTGACACCAACGACTACGAGGAGCTTTTGGATGCCATAGAGCGCCTTAAGCTCAACGATGCCTCTCTTGTCTATGAAAAGGACAGTTCTGTAGCCCTTGGACAGGGTTTTAGGTGCGGCTTCTTGGGGATGCTGCATCTTGAGGTCGTCCAGGAAAGGATCGAGAGGGAGTTTGGGCTTTCGATTGTGCTTACAAGCCCATCCGTAAGGTACCTCATACACATGAAGAACGGTGAGGTCCTTGAGATAGACAATCCTTTGGAATATCCGGAGCAGGTCAAGATAGACTATTCGGAAGAGCCTTACATAAGGGCTAGCGTCATAACACCATCGACCTATGTTGGACCGGTGATCACTTTGTGTATGGAGAAGCGTGGTGTCCAGACTGGCATGAACTACATTGACGAAAAGCGTGTGGAGCTTGTCTATGAGATGCCTCTTGCTGAGGTCCTCTTTGAGTTCTACGACAGGCTCAAGTCCATTTCTCGCGGCTATGCATCGTTCGACTACGAGATAATCGGCTATAGGAAGACTGACTTGGTGCGTATGGACATTCTCGTCAACGGTGAGGCCTGCGACGCCCTTAGCATGCTCGTGTTCAGGGACAATGCCGTGTCGCGTGGTAGACAGGCCTGCGAAAGGCTTCAGGAGGAGATCCCAAGGCATCAGTTCAAGATTCCAATCCAGGCGGCCATTGGTGGTAATATCATAGCAAGGGAGACCATCAATGCGTTCAGGAAGGATGTCACTGCCAAGTGCTATGGCGGCGATATAACGCGTAAGAGAAAGCTCCTTGAGAAGCAGAAGGAGGGCAAGAAGCGCATGAAGCTTGTTGGAAACGTAGAGATTCCTCAGAGCGCCTACCTTGCCGTCCTCAAGAGCAAGGACACTGATCGCCAGTGAGTTTTTTGGTAAGTGATTCTGCAAAGGGGGAATGATATGGAACAGTGCGGTGCAGCTGGAGTCAAGGAGTTTTCGTTCAAGAACGGGGACTATTCGTTTTCCATTTTGAATCTTGGTTGTGCCGTCACCAGTATACGATGTCCTGATAGGAATGGGAACATCGCAAATGTTGTGCTTCCTTTCCATGATGGGGTGTCGAATCCTTCAAAGCTTACAAATACCAATGCGTTCTTTGGTATGACTGTGGGGCGTTTTGCGAATAGGATCGCTGGGGCTTCTTTTGAGCTTGATGGTGTTGGGTTTTCGTTTCCTCCAAACGATGGGAACAACCTCCTTCACAGCGGTCCTCATGGCATTTGGTCTCGCATATGGGAAGTACGAAAGGAAACCGATGGTTTTACGTGCCTTCTCAAAATCAAGGATATGGAGGATGGCTTTCCTGGAGACTTGGACATAAGGGTTCGTTTCTCCATGTCCTGCGACGGGGTGTTTCGCATCCATTATTCGGCTACAAGCACAAGGGACTGTCCTTTGAACGTAACCAACCATACATATTTCAATCTAACAGGGGATTCTTCTCGTGATATCTGCAGCCATGTTGCCAAGTTCAACAGCTCCCATGTCCTTGGCGTGGATGAAGGCCTTATTCCAGACGGTTCGTTGGTGGATGTTTCAAAAACTCCGTTTGATTTCAGGTCCGGTAAGGCGATAGGCTCTAATATAGACGACCCGTGCCTTTCGAGAACCGGTGGATACGACCACGCGTTTGTTATAGACAGGTTTGGGCGTGACTGCGATGTCCACAGAGGCTTCACTCAGTTTGCACACATCTACGAGCCGTCAAGCGGACGTATGATGCAGGCTTTCACGGACCTCCCTGCGTTCCATTTCTACACTGGAAACTTCCTGAACGGCATAGAAGGCTACGGCAACAGATGCGGTTTCTGCCTTGAGACGGAGTTCTTTCCAGATTGCGTGAACCACAGCGATTTTCCGTCCTGCATAATCAAAGCAGGCGATTTGTTCGAAAGTACCACTGCATTCCATTTCTACACTGATCTCTCCAATGCGGGTTCATGTGTGAAGATGTGTGCGGATGCAGCGTCAAAGGAGGCATAGGATGAAGGAAGTCAAGGTCATAGGCATTGCAGGTGGAAGCGGAAGCGGCAAATCGACCGTCGTGCGCAAGATAGGCGAAGTGTGCAAGTCGTTTGTATCCATAGCCCAGGACAGCTACTACAAGAGCGCTTCATACGTGAACAACGCCAACATCACGGCCTTCAACTTCGACCATCCCGATGCTTTTGACAACGAGCTTCTCTGCGAGCATATCCGTATGCTCAAGGCTGGAAAGCCCATCGACATGCCCCAGTACGACTTCGTGCATAACTGCAGGCGCGAGGAGACCATCCACATAGAGCCTGCCCCTTTGGTGATAATCGATGGCCTCATGATTTTCTATGAACCTGAGATAAGGGAGCTTCTGGACCTTAAGATCTATGTGGACACCCCTCACGACATACGGTTCATCCGCCGTCTCCAGCGCGATATTCTTGAACGAGGACGTACCCTTGAGAGCGTGGTCAAGCAGTACATGGAGGTCGTCCGCCCCGGACACTTCTCGTTCATAGAGCCAACCAAGGAGTTTGCAGACCTCATAGTTCCAGAGGGCGGTCACAACGAGAAGGCCATGAAGGTCCTCAATTCGTTCGTGCGTGAAATCTCACAGGACGAAGACTGATATCCTTGGGGTTGTATTTGCATCTTGCCTTGATGCAGACACCTGTGTCTAATGCTTTTGTTTAGTGTATGTGTCTAGTGCCTGTGGCGGCGGAATGCTACTCTTCTGTCTCTTATGTATTTGAAGCTGAATCTGTCCGGCACCGGGTCAGGGCCTCCCATGTAGAACCTGTTGCACCTAAGGATTCTTGATGTTCCCAGTATCGTCCCTTTCACGATGCCGTGCCGCATCACCGCCTGCTTGAAGTACTCAGAGCAGGTTGGGCTGTAGATGCAGTTTGCACCTAGTATTGGGGATATTAGCTTTTGGTACGCCTTTACTGGCAGCAGAAACACCTTCCTCATGGCGGTTTTCGTCTTGTCCCAATTCATCTTTCTTGAACGATAGTGTTCATGCATTGTTTTTTCAACCTTCCTAGTGGCTTTTTCGTCATCCTTTTGTTGCTTTATTTGAATTCTTGCTTGGTTCTGTTGCTCGGTTTCAACCATTTCTTCGTTTTTTGGCCTAATGGTTGAAAGTTTTCAACCAAAGTCCGTTTTTTTGGCATTTTGGATGTTAATGTTCAAAACGTGATGCGGTGTAAAAAAGGAAATAAAAATGGCTCCACTGGTCAGATCTGGCAACACATTTCCAGTCAGTGTTCCATTTCATGTAACACGCTGATCTTTTTTTCAGTTGTATATGTGGTTGTGGTCTCCAATGTCTATGGGGATTATCGTGTCCTCTTGGATAATGAAGTCCAGCGAAATCCTATGGTTTTTTTTACAAAGAAATCTGTTGCACGTAGCCTTTGGCTTCCTTTATACTGGGCCGTTAAAAGACCGAATGGTTTTCAGGAGGAATTGATGAAAAAAGCCCTTGCGTTTTTTGCTTTCATAGTGCTTCTTGTCGTATTCGTTGGCTGCGACAATACCCCCCCCACGAGGATGAGCACGTTTGGGACGACGGAGTTGTCACCAAGGAGTTGTCACCAAGGAAGCCACTTGCTCTGAACTAGGAGAGAAGACCTTCAACTGTTCGCACTGCGGGGCTAAGAAGGTTGATAGGATTGAAAAGAACCCAGAAAACCATATCTTTTCCTATGAAGAAAGCTTTTTCAATCCTATTGCCATAGAGCGGTGCAAGGGATGTGGCCTTGAGACAGGAAACACCAAGCCTGGATCTACCAGGTCTCTAGACGGCTATTGGATGTCCGACCAGTTCGATTATACCGATGATGGCGAGCCAGTGAAGATGCATGTAAACATCTTCGTCAAAGGATTTGAATGCAAACTTGAAATGCAGTATGAAGAAATCGTTTCAAATACGCTTGAAGGTCCATTCAGAGTCGAGACGAGGACTTCTCTTGAAGATAAAGAATACTCCGTTGTCATTGCGGATATTGGATATTCACATGGAAGCACCACTTGGTCCTACCGTATAGTAGGTGAAGGTTCTGAAAGTTTCACCATTTTGCTTCCAATCTATGATGAAGACGAAGGGATTGAAATAGAAACGAAGGAGGTTGTTTTCAGACGGATTGTCGCATCCGATCATGTTCACACCTTTGATGATGACTGTAGACCTGATGAAGATGAAGAGTTCGCCCCAGATTATCATTACAAATCGACGAATTGCAGTGAACATCCTGTCCTGACCTTTTCAGAATATCATGAATTTGTAGAAGGAAAGTGTATTGAATGCAGATATGGTGAACCTTACAGCGTTCAACTTGTAGTGGCTTATGAAGGACATGTGAATACTTCCAATAGGAATGCGACAGGAAAGAATGGGTTGTTGCTTCCTTCGTTCGAGGAATATCCCGGGCTGTTTGATGCATGGAAGGATGAGGATGGGAACTTCCATGAGCCCGGTGGTAGGTTCTATCCTTCTAGGGATTGTGTTCTGGTTGCAGTACTTAGGAAGGATGAAGTCTGCAATCATAATTGGGTTGAAGAAATGTCCAATCCTGCAACATGCGCAGAGCAAGGTTATGTATTGTCCAAATGCTCAAAGTGTGGCGAAAGAAAAACAAAAGCTTTGCCTATTGATCCAACCAACCATTGGAACATCGAATATGATTATTCGGAAGAAGCAAAGTTCTTTACCCCAACTGATGTCCAAAAATGGTGCATGGATTGCGGACTGGTATTGGGTGCGATAAGGGAAACATCTGATCCAAGCGGATATTGGGAGATGGAAGTTGACTCAAAGAAGTTCTATATATCTTTGGATTCATATTCCGGATCCATGGAAGTGGAGATGATAGTCGATGGTATAAGAACCTCTTACTTTGGAGGCGACTATACTGTTGTTGAAAACAATGGAGTTGCATCGATTGAATTGGAAGCTGATGTCTTCGATTCCGAAGATCCCATAGTTTTCCAGGTTGTCTCTGACAATGGCAGGAACACCGTTGTTGCAAGATGTGCTTCCTTTGCGAACAACGCTGAATTTACGCTCACTCGCATTACAAAGGACTCTCATGAACATTCTGTGGACTATGTGGACAATGGTGATGGCTCTTCTCACACAGGTACGACCACATGCCTTGTCCACGACCCATTTGAGTTCGAAGATCTCCATTATTTCCATGACTCCCAATGTGTGTATTGTAAATACGATGCGTTGATTTGCTCTCATGATTGGGATTATGGTAATGTGACAAGGCCCATCATAGAATGTGAACCAGGAGAAGTCGTCTATATTTGTGAGAAATGTAGAGAGAGGAGAATCGAGCTGATAGAATCTCCAAATGCCCACAGTAGCGATTCTGAATCCTGTAAAAGATGTGAGAAGAGAGCCAGCGATATGGCGGAGCTGTACGTTCGGGTTCAAGGACCTATTTCCAATTTCCTGTATAGCGTTGCGTGTGACCTATGTGGGTGCTATGGCTTTTCAAATGGCAAGATGCTGGACTTCGATACGATAGCAACTGAAAACTATCCTTCATTTGATAAATTCATAGCTTTACTAGAAGAACAGAATTCTGATTTTGAGAATTTCAAGGTAACCAAGGTTTCGGGAAGAATCTTGAATGATATTGAATGGGTCTCTGATTCCTCAGATGGAGCTACAAGTGGACGTTTCTATTGTGAGGATTTCAAAATAGAGTTCGAAACAACCGGAGTCGATTCAAGTACTGGATTAGCTAAAGTATTCTCTAGTCTCTATGGTTTCGATGGAGAACTGGTATTCGATTCTGAGTTCGTTTCGGGGTCATTGTTTCCAGACAGCATCGAGTACTCCTCTAGAAAGTCATTTAGTTTTTCATGTCCTAATATTGGTTTGGGGTACTCTACTTATATGTAGTGATTATTCGTTCTTCTGTAGATTTGGTCTTTATGACGATTCATATACCTACATAACGCTTGACGGTGTGCCTGTACGCATCTGTCTTTTCGACAAGTACTGGGAAGAATACGCGAAAGACCCTAGCTGATGAATTTTGATGAAGCCTGCATGCGTCAAATCGCATAGAGCCAAACTTGACAGCAGACGATTCTTTTGCAATACTCTAAATGAAAAGAGGCACTGCCGATAGACGGTTGCAGGCTTCAAGCTTTAACCAAATTTAATGGTCGCCACTAGAAGGTCGCATTTTTGGTGGCGATTGTCTTTTATGATTGTGACCACGACGAGTATCGCCGAGAACACAAGACCGATTATCCCAACAACAAGACTAAGTATCTCGTATGCCGTCATATCAGTTACCTCCGTGTCTTCAAGATTTGGAGGCAGGCCTCCATGCTGTCGAAACGACATGAAGCCAGAACAACCGCCTATCCGTTTATGGCAGTGCCAACAACAGTATTACATATAATGTGTTGATTATCAAGTGTTTAGTATAATAATGAAATTGAATCCTCAAAGAGGGAAAAGATGTGGTGATTGGCGAGAGTCATCCCTTTGATAATGCACATAAAACCTGTTTTTGTGGTCTTTATGTGCACTGAAGTGCACATAAATGATTGTTTTTCGTGTTTTATGTCTACATCTTCCATGTTCATTTAGGTTTTTGTGCCAAAATGGCATGTTTTGATTTTGCAAATATGCCAAAATGGCAGAAGCCCCGCTTGGCACAGCATTGCTCATGGCCTTACGGAGCTTTGCTTTTATGCGAAGATGGAAATCACACTTCTATTGGTGTGAAGGCGAATTTGGTGACATCGAAGAGACCCATGTCGGTGATTTTGATGGCGGGGATGACGGGAAGGGCCATGAAGCAAAGCGTCATGAATGGATCCACGTTGTCATTTATGCCAAGTTCCTTGCGGGCAAGCGCCTGCATGGAGCTTATCTTCTCTTCAACGTAGCTGCCGGGCTTGTCTGTCATGAGTCCAGCGATTTCATGTTGGATGAAATCCAATACCTTGCCGCCCTTGACGACAACGATTCCACCTCCAAGTTCCACGAGCTTTTCAACTGCAACGGACATGTCCGCATCGCCGTCGCCTACCACTATGATGTTGTGGGAGTCATGGGCAACGCTTGTTGCAACAGCACCGCCTTTGAGACCATAGTTGCGTATGAGTCCCAGCCCAACGTTGCCTGTTCCCTTGTGCCTTTCAACTACAGCAATCTTCACAACATCCTGCTCGTTACGCACCCATACACCGTCTTTCACAGAGACAACGGCTCTTCCTTCCTCTGTCACTACGGAGCCAGGTATGATATCTATGGTTCGCACTGAATTGCCAGAAAGCTTCAAAGCCAAGCGGGCAGGGGAGAATCCCTTTACGTTCATGCATCCGCTTACCCCAACGGGGTCTACATGCACGCTAGGGGCAAGGTATTCACCGTTCGAGGCAACAAGACGACCTGCAAAGTAGACATCATTCACGTTGAAATCCTCAAGGTTGTCCACAAGCACGAAGTCCGCTCTGAGGCCTGGGGCTATCGCTCCGCGGTCCTTGAGGCCGTAGCATTGGGCGGCGTTCAACGAGGCTATGGCCACTGCTGTAGGGGCATCGAAGCCTTCTGACAGGGCAATCCTTATGTTGTTGTCAATATCACCTTCCTCTACAAGGCTCTTTGGCTGCCTGTCGTCCGTACAGAAAAGGCATCGGTCTGCATTGTGCTTGTCTACACCCTTGAGCAGGTTGCGTTCGTCGTGGCAGGCGGACCCTTGACGGATGAGCACGTACATGCCGTGGCGTATCCTGTCGCGAAGTTCGTCGCCTGTCGCACATTCGTGGTCGTTGCAGACTCCGCTTGCGCTGTAGGCATCAAGGTAGGCGCCTTCGATTGCGGGGGCATGGCCGTCTACGACTTTGCCTGCGTCCTTGGCCACCATTATCTTGTCCAGTACGTCGCCGTCGGCATTGGCCGTCCCTACGTAGTTCATGAGCTCTCCAAGCCCCAGCACGCGTGGGTTGTCTATGCGTGTGGCGATGTCCTTGGCAAGCAGCGTGGCGCCTGCGTTCTCGAAAGGGGTTGCAGGTACGCACGACGGAATCTGTAGGTATACGGTCAGAGGGAGCCCCTCGGAAGCCTTGAGCATGTAGTCGAGGCCCGCTATGCCGCAGACGTTGCAAATTTCATGGGGGTCGGCGATGACTGTCGTCGTTCCGTGCGGCACCACAAGGCGTGCGAACTCGGCGGGGGAGAGGTGCGACGATTCTATGTGCACATGTCCGTTTATGAAGCCGGGTGCCATGAAGCGTCCCTCTGCATCCACCGTCTTCTTGGCTGCGGGGAAGCCTTCCCCTCCAAAGCCTGCGAAGAGGCCGTCGGTTATATATACATCACCATGGAAGGTGTCCTTGTTGTAGACATCGATTATGTTGCAGTTCTTTATGCAGAGGTCTGCGGCCTCTCTGCCAGCGGCTACATCTATAAGATGCTTGAGCTGTGATTTCTCCATTTTGTACCCCTTTTTTTAGCCCGATGTCGTTGTGCCTCCTTGCGACTCGGTTTTAAAAAATGCCGCAGGTTTGGGCCTGCGGCATATGATTCGTTCGATTCGGTCAAAGAGCGTTGACGACGATCTTTGCAATGAACAGGACGAAGAGGACCCAGGTCATCTTGTTGATGTCTTTGGCCTTTCCGCCAAGAGCCTTGCAGAGGACGTAGAACACGACGCCGAACATGATACCATCGGAGATGCTGGATGCACAGACCATGAAGATCATGCAGAGGAATGCCGGGATCGCTTCCGAGTAGTCGTCCCATGCGATGTCCTTGACTGGTGTGACCATCATGACGCCGACGATGATGAGCGCTGGAGCCGTTGCTGCGCTTGGGATTGATCCGAAGATAGGCTCGAGGAACAGCGAGAGGACGAAGAGGACTGCAACCGTGAGGGATGTAAGACCTGTTCTTCCGCCTTCTGCGACACCTGCGGAGCTCTCGACGAACGTTGTGATCGTGGATGTTCCGAGGATTGCACCGACCGTCGTTCCAATAGCGTCGGCGAAGAGGGCTTCCTTGCAGTTTGGAATCGATCCGTCCTTCTGGATCATGCCGGACTTGCCTGCACATCCGATGAGCGTTCCGACCGTGTCGAACATGTCGACGAAGAGGAACGTGAACATGACGATGATGAAGTCGAAGATGGCCTTTCCGTTCGCGAATGCTTCATCGAATGCGAAATCGAAGAAGTATGGTGCTGGAGGAAGGTAGCTGCCGCCTGCGTAGGACGTCACGCCGAATGGGATTCCTATGATGGTCGTTGCAACGATTCCAATGAGGAGGGCTCCCTTGACGTTGAAGACGAGTAGTGCGCTCGTTATCACGAGGCCGATCATTGCAAGGAGCGACGAACCCGAGTGCCATGATGCGTTGAGTGCCGAGACGTTGCTTGCATCGCCTATGATGATTCCGGCGTTCTTGAGTCCGATGTAGGCGATGAAGAGTCCGATGCCGGCTCCGATTGCCTTCTTGAGGTTCTCAGGAATGCTGTTTACGATCGCTTCCCTAAGGTTGCAGATCGTAAGAAGGATGAAGATGATTCCTTCCACGAAGACTGCTGTGAGGGCGAACTTCCAGGAATAGCCCATTCCAATGCAAATCGTGTATGCGAAGAACGCGTTGATTCCCATACCTGCCGAGAGGGCGAATGGAAGGTTTGCGACGAGGCTCATCACGAGACAAGCCACTGCGGATGAGATTGCGGTTGCAGCGAAGACCTTGGAGCCATCCAGACCTGAGGCCGAAAGGATCATTGGGTTGACTGCAAGGATGTAGGCCATCGTCATGAAGGTCGTGATACCAGCGATGATCTCGGTCTTTACATCCGTTCCCCTTTCCTTGAGTTTGAAGAATTTTTCCATACATTACTCTCCTTTGATGTTATGTAGGGTTTAGACTTCCTTCATTCTAACTCTTGGAAAAGCGGTTGTACAGAGAAAAGTGCAACAAAATGCAACGAGCCGGCTCAGGCTCTTTGTCAAAAGAGGTGTGGGTTGAACTCTTCAATGCTGGATGGACTCTGGAGACCTTTTGATCTTCTCGTTCAAAGGATCGGCTTCCTTTGAAATGAGGTATTTGTATGTGGTCTCTGGAACGAGCTTTTTCACTGTGTCATAGTCGTTTTCGAATATCGCCTTTCGCACAGATGATGCACTGACGGCAATGCCATCGATCTCTAGTCTTGGAACGATGTCCAGTTCAATTGCGCTTTTCGACAGTTCCTCGCAAAGTACCTGATTGTAGATTCCCGTTACAACGCTGCTTGGTTCCGTCCCCACGAACCTGACCTTTATGTCCAGGGTCTTTGCAATTGATTTGAACAGTTGGACATCGAGCTTTGCATGGATCTTCATTGCTTCTTCGTCATCTTTCAGGAAATAGCTTGGGAAGGTGGCGTTGCTTATGATGTAGGACCCGCTTTCGTGGATTTTTATGTTATTGAGGTCGGCGGTTCCTTCCTCTATAAGCTTCAGCCTTGTTGTGTATGGTACAAGTGACGAATCCTCGCTGACTACGAAGAGGTGAAGGTGGTCGCAGACGCTACAGGCATGCTCGATCAAGTATCTATGTCCTTTCGTGAAAGGGTTTGCATTCATTACTATGCAGCCTGAGACTCCTTGGTCGAATCGTAGCTTTGATAGTTTTCCAAGATATGAGGAGAACCCGTTTCTCTTGTTCTCCATGAATACCAGAGAGTAGTCTACCTGCGCTATCTCGTAGAAGCCAAGATCCCTGAAGAACTTTGCCGAATCCGGTTTCGTATAGAGAAAGACGTGGTCGTTGCCCCTAAGGAACTCCCACTCAAGGAGATGCCCCATGATTAGACTCAGGAGGTTCTCGCCTCTATGCTCGGAGCTTACAGCAAAGCATCTTAGCGTATTTCCAAACGCAGAACCTGTGGCAATTACATTCAAGTTGGAATCGAAGACGGCACAGATATGCTCAAGGTTTCTGTCCTTTTTTATTCCTTCGCGGGCAAGAAGCTCCTCTACCTTCTTTAGGGTGTATGAGTCGGATTTGTCCACGGTGGAGACGAAATAGTCAAACATTGAACCTCTCCTTTAGAAAATGCAGGAAGAAACAGACGGCAAGAAGATCCGCAGAGCCTCCTGGTGAGAGGTTCTGGGAAATGAAGTATTCGTCAAGCCTTTCGATGTCCAAAGGCCCAAAGGAGCCTGATGAAAGCAAGTCAGCAGCCATTTTCATGGCCTCGTCCGCCTTTTCCTTTCCACCTCTTGCAATCATGTTCGTATCGGAAAGCTGTGAGACAAGGGCTATTAGGACCCTTGAGCCCGCTTCCTCCAGGGACAGTCCCTTTTCCAGGTATTCTTCAAGCATGGGCAGTCCTATGTTCCTAACGGAGGGTAGACCGTCTTCGAGTTCTCCGCGGATTCCCCTGAGTCCATATTTGGCGAACAAGCGCTTTCCGTTGGTCTCCATTTGGGAACCGTCCTTAAGCTCATCCGTGGTTCCTTTTGTCATCAAAGCGCAGCATTGGAAGACATCTCCTCCGTTCATTGCCGTGAAGCCTGCTGTACAGCAGACTATCCCAAGGGAGAAGATAGCTCCTTTGTGCGTGTTCACGCCGTTTGTCTCAAAGAACATCGTGTGCTCGGCATCCTTTCCAAGCTCCCGCAGCTCTGCAAAGCATTTCTTCAAATCCACTGAGCACCATCCCAACGAGTATGCTTTCTTGAAATATGGGAACAGGACCGATGCACTTGAAGAGAATGTGAACAGATCCATGTCTGTATGCGAGCCATTGTTACTGCGATCTACAAGTCCAGGTTTTGGAGTCGTCAGGACTTCGAATAGAAGGGCCTTCACAGCCATAGTTGCAACGGTGTTGGAATCATGCTGCAGGACGGCCTTCGTCAGGATTTCGTTCGTCCTGTTCCAGACATCCTCGATTGCATGGATGCGTCTTGAAGAGCATATCTTCGCCGGTTCGTTGCATATCAGGCAGCGGCGGACCTCCTTCCTCTCAAGCTTGGTTCCGTCAACGTCTATCACATCTATGTCGAACAGCCTTCCAATAGGGTTTCTGTCTTCAATTCGGGTGCAGATTGACTTGAGCCTGCATGGCTCCATATCAACGACGAAGAAGCCTTCAGGACCTGTAACCAAGAAGTTGGTTTTCTTATAAAGGATGGTCGCCTTGTGGCAGAGGAGGGTTCCCAAAAGGCTTTCCACACCAATGGAGAACCCTCTTTCTATCAGATAGCTCGTTTTGACAGGCCCTGCGATGTTCATTGTGAAGGAGACAACGGGCTTTCCATACATGGAGATCAATTCCCGTTGGGTCCTAGCCCTGTTCTCGCGACATTCAAGCATCATTGAAAGAGAGACTTCATCCATGACTTCCAATCCTATTCCTTGAATTATAATTGTCAATGGGCTAAGGGACCTGCCTTGTCCAAAAGACTGAACCAATGAGGTCTGCATCGTTGATTTCCACTGCAAAATGGAATATATCTCTATTAGACGACATGGACCACGCTAGCCTTTTCAGATACTTCGATAGACACAAACGCCCCTACAACCCCAGTTTTAGGCCCGATTACGCTGCGCAGAGGAACCTTGGCTCAGGCCCAATGTCCTTCAACGACATAGACATTGAGGAGTCGGTCATAGGGGGAGTCCTGGGTGAGTGGATTCGTAGAAAGCAGGCCTGCGACGAAGACCGCACCATTCAGGGTGTTGTCCTTTTCTTTCATGGCGGTTCGTTCGTGCGTGGAAATAGAAGCACTGACAGGGCGTTCTGCCGTGAACTTGCGTTGAATTCAAGCTACGATGTCTACAGTACCGACTATGCCTTGGCTCCAGAGCACCCGTTTCCGCAGGGTATCGACGATTGTTTCAATGTCTATAAAAACCTGTGCAATGATTTGACAAATGGTGCCTCCAACATTGTCCTTTGTGGTGAGAGCGCAGGAGCAACGATGGCCTTAGCTGTAGCCAACTATGCAAAAAGAAAAGGAATTGCGCTACCAAAGGGCATTGTCCTCATTTCACCATGCGTGCAGTTCGAGCGCACACTACCAAGTCATACACAGAACCTTGAAACGGACTGCATGCTCACGAACTTCATGGAAGAGGTCCTTGCCGAATACTTCCAGACAAAAGACCCTGACATTCTAAAAGACCCTTTGGCATCTCCCATAAATGGGGATTTCACTGGCTTTCCACCGGTGTATATAACGGCATCGGACTGTGAGGTGCTTAGAGACGATGCCGTTGTCCTTCACGAAAAGATGGCGGGGCTGGGTGTGGACTGCACGTTGGACATGGCCCATGGACTCATGCATGTCTATCCAGTGATGACGGCCCTTGCGGAGTCCAAGGCGGTTGTCAGGAGGATATGTGGCTTTCTTGAACGTCTTTGAAGGGCGTCGCAGTGATGGAAGCCTCAGTGGTGGGCGAGGCCTTTATGCCTTTGCGCTCCAGCGGTTGTAGCCAAATCTAAAGATTGCATATCCAAGTGCATACCAGGCTATCGTGTAGGCCCAGATCTTCCAGCCACCGGAGATGATGTCTGGGATGTAGCATGCGATTATGAGCGCAAGAGCAACCGCTGGTAGGACGTTTCCGCCAGGTGCCTTGAAGATGCCTTCAGGCGAAGGATTGCGCCTTCTTGCTGCGTACAAAGATACTATGTTTATGGATATTGTGACCGCTGCGAACAGCGTACCAAATCCTACTATCTCCTCTGTAAACGACGGGAAGCACGAGATTATGGCTGCACCTACTGCTACCATGCCTGCTGCAACGGCTGGAACTCCAAAGCGATTTGACCTTGCCAACGCCTTTGGAAGAAGCCCGTCCTGCGCCGCCGCCTGTATGGCCCTTGCGGTGAGTGCAAGTACTACGAGTATCGTGGTCACAAGTGCAAGGATGGCCGCCACGGACACGACCTTGGCAATCCACGGGAACTGCGTGAGCTTCGTGAAGCATGCGGCGTAGAGCGGTATGTACCTCATCCCAGGGTTCTGGTCGAGGAACGAAGCCGAGACAAGACCGAGCGTTGCCGTGATGATGAGCACGTAGATTGCTGCGACTATGGACATAGCGATCAGCACCGCCCTTGGGACGTTGTGCGATGGGTTTCTGACCTCCGATACCATGAACGCGATGGCCACTATGGAGCCGTATCCAACCATCGCAGTGGGAACCGCAGCCATGAAACCAAGCGTTCCGGTCTTCCCCTGCGTGAAGAACGGGGTGAGCATGTCCGCATTCCAGTCGCCTCCAAGGAAGCTTGCGGCGACGTACACGCCAAGGGCCGCCACAAGGGCTCCGACCAGCACGCTGTTGAGCTTGCCTGCAACGGAGAACCTTATCGAGTTGAGCACAAGGCATATTGCGATGGTCGCAATCGCAAGTGGAATCTGCATTCCGCTGGGGAGGTCGAACCCCGCCCCGAGGTATGTGGCAACATAGATGGCTGCGAACGCGACGGCCACTATGTTGGCGTTTATATAGCCCCACGTGGAGATCCATCCCCAGAACGGGCTGTCATTGCCGTTTTTGCCAAGCGCCTTGGAGGGGAAGACGAACACTCCGCCGGATTTGGGGAACCGTGTGGATAGCTCTGCGCATATCAGTCCGTAGACGAGCATTATGGCTGCGGCCAGCACCCACGAAAGCACCGCCGCTGGGCCCGCCTTGTACATCGTAAGCCCGGAAAGCGAGAATATTGCGCTTCCTATCATGCTGCCCACTATTATCGTCACACAGGTGAAAAGCCCAATCTTGCTTTCTTCTTTCGACATGGGAGCCCTCCAATTCATGATTTTTTCTTAGCCCGATGATACCGAGAATCCCTTCTCTTGGCAACTTTTGGGGAAACACTTTGTAAATACTTGACTGCCTTTGCAGGTGTGTGATATCGTTTTGATATCAAAAAGATTTTAATGCGGACTCTCGTTCCGCTGCTTGGAGGTGAACATGGTTGCTTCTGTGAAAAACGTTGAAGAGAAGAGGCTCAAGACAAAGAACGGATTTGGAATCCTATTTCTTCTGCTTTTGGTTTTTCTGTTGGCCGGTGCGGGTTGTGTCTTTGGAGGAATCAATATTGACAAGGGAAGCGTCGTCCTAGGAGGGGTTCTTCTTGGTTTGAGTTCCCTGGTATTGGTTGTAGATCTGGTTTGCGTTCCTGGACTCAAGATCATAAAGCCAAACGAGGCTCTGGTTCTGTCTCTTTTTGGAAAATACTACGGTACAATATACGAAAGTGGCTTTCATTATGTGAATCCGTTCTGTACGGCAATATATCCAAAGAAACGTGACGACGATGCCGCCGCAAAAGTTGCGGATTCCAAGAAAAACGGGCAGGATTTGATGGCCGTGTCCATCCAAAAGAAGATTTCCACCAAACTATCAACGTTCGTCAATGGCGCGCAGAAGGTCAATGACAAGCTTGGAAATCCAATCGAGGTTGGAGCAATCGTTATCTGGAAGGTGGTCAATGCAACGAAGGCTGTCATAAACATAGACAACTATATAGAGTATCTTTCCAATCAGACCGATTCCATCATAAGGAATGTTGCTCGCCTGTATCCATACGATGACATGGATGACTCAGAGGACAACGATGCCGAGGAACTCACGCTTCGCGGTTCGTCCAGTCTCATCGCAGAGCAGATGAAGAAGGAGCTGGCCGACAAGGTGGAGGAGGCTGGGATAGAGATTGTTGACGTTCGCATAAACCAGATTGCATACGCTCCAGAGATTGCAGCCGCAATGCTCCAAAGACAACAGGCAGTTGCCATTATAGCTGCAAGACGCAAGATAGTCGAAGGTGCCGTGAGCATGGTGGAGATGGCTTTGGATCAACTCAAGGCCAATTCCGTCGTTGATCTTGACGAGGAACGCAAAGCCCAAATGGTTTCCAATCTCCTTGTGGTTCTCTGCGGAAACAAGGAAGCCAACCCTGTTCTTAACGCAGGTTCGATATATTGATGTAAACTGATATATTGCCATTGGTTTTATGGATATAGAGGTGTTATGGCAGAACAAGACCAGAACAAGACTAAGAAACAGGTTCCTCTGAGACTCTCAAAGACATTGTTCGATGAACTTTCTGCATGGGCACAGGATGATTTTCGTAGTCTCAACGGCCAAATAGAGTATCTTTTGACGGAGGCTGTAAGAAAACGCCGCAAAAAGGATGTCTGACGCCTCTTTCACCTTGCATTGACTGGAAAAACTTGAAGAGCCGCCTTTGTGCGGCTTTTCAAATAGGCTGCGGTTAGAGTATACTAACTATTGTTCTTGGAGCTGGAGTCGGTGTGGATTCCGCAAGGAGGGTGGTTGTCATGAAATACTCAGGAATGCCCACTGGAATGTGGTTGCTGTTTGGAAAGTCGTTCGAAAGGCATCTGACATCGGTCTTTGGTATTGACGTTGGTTCCGCCAAGGCCATTTCTCGTAAGGCAAAGGTGAAGTACAAGGAGTTGATAGCATCCCTTCCCGAGTTCGAGAGGGAAGACCGTTTCAAGATGAACGCTGTAAACGCCGTCCTTTTGGGGGCATTCGTCGTCAATATGCCAAAACGCCCCTCAGTGGAGGACCTTACCAAGTACTATGAAGAGTCAATGATGACGTCCCCTATGAGATGGTTCTGTAGGAAGGCCGGCAAATCAAAGTTTTCCGCAAAGGACATAGCGGGTATGAAGGCGACCGCTGCGCTCAGGGCCGGTGACCGCAACCCTTACTCGTGGAACATGGATTTCTTTGAATATGAAGACGGAAGCGGTTACGAAGCGCGTTTTTACACCTGCGGAATCTGCCATATCATGAAGGACCTTGGTCTGTACGACCTTACACCTGCTTTGTGCAGGCTTGACTATTCCATGAGCAAAGCCGGGGGTGCCTCCAAGTTCGTTCGTGAATATACACTGGCTTCAGGTGGTCCATACTGCGACTGTGGGTACAAGAAACTAAAATGATTGACTGTAGAGGAACTTTCAAAACTATGCTTTATGTGGATTGGACATGGAGGAGTTTTGAAAGTTCCTCTGTATGGTTTTGAAGGAGGCTTCATTGTGTTGTTCGAAACTTTAGGTGATTCATCCAAACCCGCTGTGCTTTTCTTCCATGCCATGGGTGTCGTAGGAAGAAGCAGCGAGCCTGTCGCTTCGTTCCTTTGCGACCGCTACTATTGCATAATGCCAACGGCCACCGTCTACTGCAAAGGACAGAGATATGTTGGCAAAGCCGACGAAGTACGTCAGGTCGAGGATTTTCTTCGTTCTCATGGTGTGAATAGACTTGAACTCGTCGTCGCCTCTTCTTTGGGTGCAGACCTTACTTTGACTTTCCTTGTCCATTCTAGGATTTCTGTGAAATATGCATTCTTCGATGGTGGACAGTTTGCGCAAATAGGGAAGGGCACGAGAAGGATTATGGTCCCGTTCCTTTACCTTGCCATCAAAAGCCTCTATTGGTCCAAGGGAAAGACCCTTGGCAAGGTCATGTGGTGCTCTGATGATTCGATAAAGCCCTATTTCATTGAAGCAGGTCGCAACCTTAGGTATGCAAACCTCCACAGAATGATGATGGATAGCCTTGAGGATGTTGCGTTCCCGTCTTTTCCGGTTGGGTTCCAAAAACGCATGTTCTTCGAGTTTGGCAGCGTAGAGGAGCATTTCAAGTATAGAGACGCTGTGATGAAGGCATATCCAAACGCCAACTTCCCAGTGTTCGAAGGCTACAACCACATGCAGTACCAAATACGTGATCCAAAGGGATTTGCATCCATGCTCGCATACATAATGGAGTGCGGATATATGCCTCAGCTGTCGTTTCTTGCATAGCGGAATTGCAAGCGAGTAATTACAAGTTCAACACTTGCTACAACCTCTACAGGTGGTACAGACGTTACAACTGCGACAGATGCTACAGGCGTTACAGATGCTACAACCTCTACAACTGCGACAAATCGCCTACAACCGTGAATGAAAGTGACAGGTTTCTCGTATTAATCTAATAGGAGGAAACTATGGTCAGTTTCAGTGAAATAATCGGTTCAAAGGACAATGAGGAATGTATGCTCCGAAAGGGAAGTATAGATAGGAACGGACGTTTCTACCATGCAACCCAACGGGTGTCGAACAAGGAGTTCATCTTTGACAAGGAGCTTGGGCAATACAGGCACAATATGCTGTGTAGGATATGTTCGCAGCGCAACATAAAGATAATCTTCTCCGTCACCATGAGCAATCACACACATGATGTACTCGTTGCAGAGAAATGGAGGGATATCGTGGATGCGTTGAGGCTCGTCAACACCGCTGTATCACACAGGGTCAGGAAGAAATCTCCAACGAAGTACAGAAACGGTAGGACCGTGTTCGAGTCGAGCCCCCATTACAGAGTGATAAAGGATATAGTCGAACTCACCACCGTTGGCAAGTACGACTACGACAACGTCAGAAGCGTATTGGACAAGGGCGAATTTGTTCCCTACGACTGTTTCTGGTTCTTGGAAAGGGGTATCGAGTGCAAACCATACGACAAAGATATCTATCCTCTTCTATTTGGCATGACGGAGAAGGAGCTGTGCGTCTTTTACCGCGACAACGACTACAAGGCCGTATACAATGCCGCAAAGGCCCGCTTCAAGGACTGGACCAAAGCCGACAACGACAGGCTCTTCAAGGCAGATGTCTCTGTGCCTTGGATAAGCTAGCAATCTGTAGCCGTTCTGTAGCGTCTGTGGCAAGTGTCGCACTTGTAGCAAGTGTAGGGATTGTAGCGTTTGTCCCAATTGTAGCATCTGTCGTGTCTGTTGCGGTTGTTGAATCCTTCGTCTCGTAAAAACAAGACTGCCACTTATCCAAGGTCCAATGCCTTTGGGTTTCGTAGCAGTCTTGATTGTTTTTGCAAAAAGCTTATTTGGGCTTACTTTCCAAAGTACCTTGCAAGGAGTCCTGCAAAAGCCTTGCCGTGGCGGGCTTCGTCGCGGGCCATCTCATGGACGGTGTCGTGGATTGCATCAAGGTTGTACTTCTTTGCAAGCTTTGCAAGCTCTGTCTTGCCTGCAGTTGCGCCGTTCTCTGCCTCTACGCGCATCTCAAGGTTTTTCTTTGTGCTGTCTGTGAGAACCTCGCCAAGTAGCTCTGCGAACTTTGCAGCGTGCTCTGCCTCTTCGAGTCCAGCCTTCTCCCAGTACATTCCAATTTCAGGATAGCCTTCGCGATGGGCGACCCTTGCCATTGCAAGGTACATTCCAACTTCGCAGCACTCGCCATCGAAGTTTGCCTTAAGGCCAGCAATGATTTCGTTTCTGACATCCTCTGGGACATCGGCTCCAAACTGTTTGCCAACGCCTACGACATGCTCTGCAGCCCATGTCATTTCGCCTTTCTGCTCCGTGAACTTATTTCCAGGGCACTTGCACTGTGGACAGAATGCAGGTGGCTGGTCGCCTTCGTGTACGTATCCGCATATTGGACATACCCATTTCTTCATGATCGTTTCCTCCGTGTATTCGTTTTGTCTTTTCAAGCGACCTTCAAGCATCGCTGCTTCAAGGATACCTCAAAATAGTGGGGCAGTATAGTAAAATTGCAATTCTTTGTCAAACACATCTTGCAACGTTTTTTTTCAATGTCGGTTTCGGCCATCATTCCCTGTCGTCCTCGTCCGACACTACGTCTGAGAACTCGGTAATCTCGGGCTCGTCTCTGAATGACACCGTAATGTTCGCCATTTGGGCGGCATAGGTCTTTTTTTCGCGTAGTCTGCGACCATCCAGAATGAGGCAGTCGATGCCCTCCCACAGGAATAGCCAGAAAAGCATGATGACAGCCTCCCTGAATGGAAGTCGCGTCGTGAATCGTGCGATCAAATCCACACCAACCGCAAGCAGACATCCCGTTATGATGAGTGTCACGGCTTTCCAGCGGTTGGCTCCTATTGCAAGCTGTGCATCCCCCATTTTGAGTGCGTAGTAATCGTGGATTGTTTCCCTTATTACGTTCTTTTCATTTTCCGTGAAGGTTTTGCCGTTTATTTCAAGGACTATTGGGTATTCGACGGGTATGTATTCTGCGTTGGACTCCACGAAACGGACGAAGTCCTTGTTTGGCCATTCGTAGCCCTCTGACGAGAACGGGTCTATTATGTCGTTGTAGCGTCTTACGTTGCATGTAATGAATGCAAGGTCGTTCTCTATGTAGAAGTCTTTTATGTATTTTTCGCCTTCTATCTTCTTGCGTTTGAGCTGCCTGAGATTCTTCTTAAGACGTTTGCTTCTGGCTTTGAAAGGCATTTTTTGAATGACCTCTGATGGTTCTATAAGATTCTGTTATTAGAATAACACTTGGAGTCGGGGTGGCGCAAGGAAAAGTTGGTGTTGATGATTTATGTGGGCATATGTTGGCGCAAGTTGGCGTAGTGGGGCGTAGTAAGGCGTATGAGGGCGGACTACGGCGGACTAGGGCGTACCAAGGCGTATGAAGGCGCATCAGGACGCATCAAAGAGAGCACTTCGCATACTTAAGCGTAAGATCTTAGTGTTTGCTTACCGGCCAGACGCTCGTTTCAAGCATGAGACATAGTGTGTGGTAGATTGGCAGGTGAAGCTCCTGTATTCTGTAGGTCTCGGTTTCAGGAACGTTTAGGCATACGTCGGACAAGGCTGTGAGTCTGGAAGTGTTGCTGCCGGTGAGCGAAACAACGCGCATACCTTTGGCTTTTGCCGTGATTGCAGCAAGTGCTACGTTTAGGGAGTTCCCCGAT
>Ga0129317_1000910_pt1 | contig 25577 bp, 22 predicted proteins | sample Cm1ome_FD_94430 | JGI IMG/M metagenome (GOLD analysis project Ga0129317, IMG submission 94430) | Eastern black-and-white colobus group fecal microbial communities from Wisconsin, USA - Cm1105 metagenome | ecosystem: Host-associated > Mammals > Digestive system > Large intestine > Fecal | place... | reverse complement strand
TGCACGGAACATAACATGGACATGATCCACATCATGGTTCCACTCCTCCAGTGTGATCCCGTAGGAGGGTGCGATATATTCCCATATTTCTCTTGCCCGTTTTGAAATCGGATCATCAATTACCTTTCTCCGGTATTTTACAACCATAATCAGATGGTAATACATGAGATATACTGAATGAGCATTATGGCCCATTTCTTTCATATAATCAGTATTCCTTTCATTTTCGACTGATTATATTATACCACATTTCGGAATGCAAAACAAGTGTTCTTTTTCATTTTAGAAAAATATTTTGCAATTCATCTCACCACCTGCAGAGGTGGGAGAATTCTTGCTTGTTTTATGTTAAAGTCAAAAGATGCCTTACGGATTGTTCCGTACTTCGTACTCCCACAATCCTGGCATCTTATAATCAATAACGTATTCTTTTTTCCGATACTGTCTCCTGCTATCTCCAATCATTTCTTCCCGGCTTTTGCTGCGGTCTTTGTACCGGCACTTTCACTCTCACCGGTTCCAGGATCAGTCCCGGGATCAGACGGTTCAGGAAATCTCTCAGTTTCTCAGGCATATTTAAACAAACGTGATAATAAAGTTCTCTCATTATGATTCCTCCATTTCTCAGGCGACATCCAATCGGCCGCCAGCTCTGCAGGGACCTTCAACAGGCATCTGTTATGCCGTTTCGGTCAGATATCAGTTCTAACTTTAGAAGTTGTTCTGATTATAACCGATTATTTTCTCCCGTCAATAGGCTACACGAAAGCTTCATTATCTTTTCATAGTTGTTTCACAGAGTTTTTATTTTTTTCACAGTTTTACACAATCTGCATCCGGACTGAACCGTCAGAAAGCTCAGACCTCCTGCCCAGACAGGAGGTGCGCCTCCACTGCAAAACCGATCGCTCCGGCAATCAGGATCAGCACAATCCACATACCATCCGGAATATTTCTGAGCATGCCCACAGCCGACGTGCCAACTTTTCCTATCTCAGAATCTGGCATCTCGGAAACAGTCTCTGCCAGCCACGGGAAGCTAAGACAACCGATCATCCAGATTGCCCAGATAATCCAGCCGGCCCTCTTTCCAAAACGCAGGATCAGTGCGCCGCACATACTACTCACGGCCGGAAGTGAAAACGCCGCAGGAATCCCCCACTTCAAAACCATCGGTGTCACATCCAGAATATCCTTCGTACCATAAATTCTACCATAGGCCGCCTGACTTACCGCCGCTGCGGCTGCCACAAAAAACACCAGTACCAGTGAACTTACAACTCCCACAATATAACTGGAAACAAGAAAATCCTTTCTTGTACTCCCCATGCCAACCTGAAGCTTAAAATTTATCAGCAGTGAAAAACCCATATACAAAGCGATATAAATTCCTGCACCCAGCGCTCCGAACACCGACATAAGCAGTGCCATCTCTGCCGGTTCGACCGGACCGGCCACCCGCATCATCTGGGTGAAAATCAGGCCAAATACCACGCATCCGGCGGTGACCCCAAGTCCGATCCCACAGTCACCAAGTGACAACTTTATCTGTTTTTTGATACTCTGCATCATAACAACGCCCTCTTTTCTTTCTCTTAATCCATTCTCTGACCGTCTCTGTTTTCACTGTTTCCCGAAATTCTTTTATTTTTATCCGTTTTTCTCATTTTCACAGCTCTTATTATTCTGTTTTCGGAGCCTTCTCGCTGCCAGTCCTCTGTTTTCTCTGTCTCTTATCATGCGGCATATTACAGCTTCGCTTCAATCTTCCGCGTCATCCTCACCGCAAGAATTCCGAAAACAAGGTACGCCGCCACTCCAATCACTGCAAAAATCACATTCACATTCATCGAAACGTCTACTGATACCCAGGTCTGCATGGCATTGATATCGCCCTTTACCAGATCGATGGCTGCCACACTCGTTCCTCCAAAAATCGCACCCAACAGCATACCAACCAGTATGCCAAGCTTATTTCCGAACCGCACCACCAGAGTGCCCATAAAAATGCTGAACCCTCCAAGCAAAAGTTCGATCCCGGCAAGCAGTCCAAAGTTTTCCCCAAAAAGCATATGGTACGAAAATATTTTCGGGGCACCGACCAGCAGCATCCAACCCGCCAGAAGAATCAGTGCCATGCTCACCGCATTTACGCCAAGCTGCTGCCAAAGTGCGGACCGTCTGGTCTGTCCCATCGAGAGCAGCACCGGTGTGTACATACGAAACATACTGATCGTCAGAATACAGTGCACAAACAGCGCGGAAAACAAAAAGTACGACGGCATCACTGCCAGTATCGATGCCAGGGCTGAGCCGTTCCAGTTCATTCTTCCAAACATAGCTCCAAATACGCAATAGATTGCCGTCACCAAAAGGGCAATACCAAGCTCTCCCAGCACATATTCTCCCCAGAACTTTATGTATTTTTTCACACTATCTCCTCCTTCCCATGCAATCCATCAAAAGCCTCTGCGCTTTTAAGTTCTTCCTTTTCCGAATTGCGTACCCTGTCATGCCTCGTCATCCTTTTCACACAGCGCCACAAAAAGCTTCTGCAGGTTCAGCTTCTGAACTTTCACTTCATGTCCCGGCATAATCTGCTGACCGTCTTCCAGCACCACCGTCACGCCCTTGCTTCGGCCAATGGTTTCCTCATGGTAAACCGTAAGACCCTCGCAGGCCGCGTCCACTTCCTCTGCCAGGCCGCTCACATGAAAGCTTCGCTCCAGCAGTTCCTGTGTATTCTCATTGCGCAGGATTTTCCCCTCATCAAGGATGATAACGTCCTCAAAAATATCTTCTGCTTCCTCAATAATGTGTGTCGAGATCACAAAGGTACGGTTTGTTTCCGTGTATTCTTCCATCAGAAGCTGATAAAACTTTTCCCGCGCGATGACATCCAGCCCGGAAGTCGGCTCGTCAAGAAATGTGATATCCGCCTTGCTCGCAAGCCCCACGATGATCGTCAGCATGGAAACCATTCCTTTTGAAAGCTTACCGATCCGCTTCTTCACATCCAGATGGAACTGGCCTGTCAGCCGATCAGCCATCTCCTGATTCCAGTGTGGGCAGAATGTCTTCGCAATCTTCAGATAGTCCTTTGCCTTGACTGCCGCAATCCCGCTTCCCGCCATCTGGCTGATCTCACGTGCAAAGCACAGATGTGAAAGTGCTTTCTTATTTTCCCAGACTGTCTGACCGTCAAGTGTGACACTGCCTGACGTCAATGGACTCTGCGCCGTCAATACTGAAAGCAGTGTCGTCTTTCCTGCTCCATTTCTTCCGATCAGACCGTAAATTTTATGTTCTTCCAGTGTGAGATCGATGCCGCAAAGCACCTCTTTTTTTCCATAACTTTTCCTGATTTCCTTTCCTGTCAGCTCCATATTTTCCTCCGACTTCCTGCTTTAGAGCGTATCTGAAGAACGCCCCGGTGCATACACCCGCATATCCGTTATCTTCCGCGAAACTTCTCTGTTTCTTATCTGTTGTAAAATTTATTCATTCTCCGATGTCTTTTATTTTCCCCGGCTCCTCATTCTCCATCGTCCTTCGACTCCCGGATCATCTCGATCAGTTCTTCCTTCGTGATCCCAAGGCTGACCGCCTCCGCCATCAGGCTCTTTACGTAATCATCATAAAAATGCTTCCGGCGCTTCGCCGTAATCTGGCTCTTTGCCCCCTGTACCACAAACATACCAATTCCTCTTTTTTTATATAAAATACCTTCATCTACCAGAAGATTGACCCCCTTCGCCGCCGTCGCCGGATTGATTGCGTAAAGCTTTGCCAGTTCATTCGTACTTGGCACGCGCTCCTCCTCCAGCAGAATGTCGCGCAAAATGTCATTCTCGATCATCTCTTTGATCTGAATATAAATGGATTTCTCCTGCGTTAAAATCTCATTCACGTAACTTCACTTCCTTTAATTACTGATTTTTTCAATCATTTTCTTTTTGCAGACTACTTCCTCCAATGCTTCGTCTCCTCTGCCGTTTCACTTTCTTCTTCCAACCTTTTCATTCGGTTGACTTATCATTTAGTTATTCGGTTCATTACTTGTGTAATTAACCATAGCACCATCAATTGTATTTGTCAAGTACATTTATTGTCATTTACAAAAAAGTGGGATATACTGAATCTTACACGTTATTCACATATGTTACGAATATTCGTTTTTACTTTCATTCTATTTCCGACCTCCCGGCAATCTCTGCCGGGCCGGTCAGACAGGAGGCTTTTTTGAAACTGCACGATCACGAATATACGCCTGACTACCCGATCACGGTCCGGCCGATGGGCGAAATTTCCGGTTTTCCGGTCCGCCCCGGCATGTTCGACGTAAATGGCGCTCTGCCGCTTCCCTGCGGCGTTAATTTTACCATTCATACACACGGCGGCACTTCCTGCGAACTGCTGCTGTTTCATCGCGGCGAAGAAGAACCGTACGCCGTCCTCCCGTTTCCTGAATCCTATAAAATCGGAGACGTCTATTCCATGATTGTTTACGGTCTGAACATCCGTGAATTTGAATACGCCTATCGCGTCGATGGTCCATACGATCCCGCCAGGGGACTTCTTTTTAATAAAAATACAATCCTGCTCGATCCATACGCAAGAGCTGTCACCGGTCAGAATATCTGGGGCGTTAAAAAGCCACAGCATTACCATGCGCGAGTCGTAAAAGATGTATTTGACTGGGGCGATACCAGACAATCCACGCGGGAAATGAGTGAGCTCGTCATCTATGAGCTGCATGTACGGGGCTTTACACGCCACCCCTCCTCCGGTGTCGAGCACAAAGGCACTTATGCAGGGCTGAAAGAAAAGATTCCCTACCTCAAGGAGCTCGGAATCAACGCTGTTGAACTCATGCCGATCTTCGAATTTGATGAGTGCATGGATGTCCGCGAAGTAAACGGAAAACGTCTTTTGGAATACTGGGGATACAATACCGTCAGCTTTTTTGCGCCAAATACAAGCTATGCAGCCTCCGTTGAATTCAACCGCGAGGGTACTGAACTTCGTGAACTCATTAAAGCGCTTCACGACAACGATATCGAAGTCATTCTGGATGTCGTGTTTAATCACACGGCAGAAGGAAATGAAAAGGGTCCGAGCTTCAGTTTCAAAGGCTTTGACAACAATATCTATTACATGCTGACGCCGGACGGCAATTATTATAATTTCAGCGGCTGCGGCAATACCTTAAACTGCAATCACCCGGTCGTACAGCAGATGATCCTGGAATGTCTGCGCTACTGGGCAATCAGTTATCGCATCGATGGTTTTCGATTTGACCTTGCGACCATCCTCGGCCGCAATGAGGACGGTTCGCCGATGAACAATCCACCGCTTTTGAAAACACTTGCCTGTGATCCCATCCTTAGCAACGTCAAGCTTATTGCCGAGGCATGGGATGCCGGCGGACTGTATCAGGTCGGCAGCTTTCCCGCCAACCACCGCTGGGCCGAATGGAATGGGCGCTACCGTGATGCGCTTCGCGGCTTCCTAAAGGGCGACTGCTGGCAATCCTGGGATGCAGCCTGGAGCATTTCCGGCTCCGGCGACCTTTACGGCGGCTACTATTCTGCCACAAACGACAATTATGCAGGGTATAATTCCTGTGTCAACTTCCTGACCTGCCACGATGGTTTTACCTTATACGATCTGTATTCTTATAACGAAAAGCATAATGAAGCAAACGGCTGGAATAACACCGACGGTGCGAACGACAACCGAAGCTGGAACTGCGGCGAGGAAGGCGAAACCTCCAATCCGGATGTGCTCTCTTTGCGTTACCGCATGATCCGCAATGCCTGCGCCGTACTTCTGTGCAGCCGCGGCACGCCGATGTTTCTCTCCGGCGATGAATTCGGCAACACTCAGTTCGGCAACAACAACAGCTACTGCCAGGACAATGAAACCTCCTGGCTCGACTGGAGTCTGCTCTCAAAGAATCACGAACTGTTTGAATTCTTTCGATTTATGATCGCTTTTCGCTTCCGGCACCCGATCATCCGCCGGAAGCTGCCTGATGCGGTCTGTGGCATGGATGCGATCCACACACACAACATAAATGCAGCTGACGTTACAATCCCGCGTGACGCCCGCACCTTAAGCGTCAGCTTTGCCGGATACGATTCAGAAAAAGGAGAGGATGATATCATTTATCTCTCCGTCAACACCTACTGGGAGGACGTTGAAATCTCACTTCCGACCCTGACACACGGCGGTGCGTGGTATCTCTGCGTCAGCACATTCGGAGACCAGTATGGACGCTACTGTTACCCCGAAGGGCAGGAGGTGCGCATTGATGGCACATTTATCATGCGGCCAAGATCGGTAGCTGTATTTACGGTGAAAAAGTTTTAAACCGTACTTTTGTACTTTTAAAAGTAAAAAGCTGGCAGGGCTTCAAGGAGTCCTGCCAGATATCTTAAGTATTCAGGAAAAGTATGCTTACTGTTGCTTTTTATGCTGCTGGATTTAAAATCCGGGTCAATATCTCATCCGTGACGGTAATTCCGTAATGCGTCTGATAATAATCTTTGCAGCGTGATAAAAATGCGGTTTCATCTACTGTATCCGGATAATTTTTCATTACCATCCACTCCAGTGTCAACGGAGAGTCCCCATTTGGAGCTCCCCAGTTGAATACTCCCTGCGGCATATCATACACCGTTCCATTTTTGCATGCGCTAAGCAGGCTCCAGTCCTGTCCGTCAATCTTATTGTTGATATATCCGGCTGCCGGTGCTCCGCGGAATACATAAATCACATCCGGATCCCATTCATAGATCTGCTCCATCGTCACCTCTACGCCATCACCTTCTATATCAGCTGCCACATTCGTCAGGCCACTCTTTGTCAGCCAGTCATCTCCGTAGCTGCCCGCTCCGCGCACCGTGATGGAATCTCCTGTATTCATCATAATCATCAGACCTGTTTTTTTGTCTTCGCTTGAAATTTCAGAAAGTACCGGATTCACAATCTTGTTTGTCTCATCCCATTCATCCTGAAGCGTCACTGCCTCCTCATCCTTGTCAAAGATCTCACGCATCAGTTCATCAATCTTTACTGACCACGACTCATTCTGCTGATCCTGAATAAAGAAATTTACGACCGGTATATCGATATTTTCCAATCCTTTCTTCTGCGCATCTCCGTAGATCAGAATAATATCCGGATCCATTTTCAATACCTCCTCCGTATTGGAAGCAAAACCATCCAGAAAATCAGTACGAATGGAATCCTTATCCGGCAGAAGCATCGGTACCAGCTCCTCATTCATATCAGAAATACTCATCGGATTAATTCCTGCCAGCTTCGTGTCATCCTGCACAACGTTCAAATACGTTGATAAAAGCGGCGGCGCGACAATCATTACCTTGTCGATATTCTCCGCTTCCGGAATCTCCACCTGCGTCCCGGTCAGATCCGTAATCATCCTCGTGTCACCTGACTGTGCGTTTGCACCCAGAGATACCCCAAGCGCCATTGCCAAAACTATTCCTGCCATTATACCTGTTCTTTTTTTCATGCCTTTTCCTCCTAATCTGTAATATATATCATCTTTTCCTGATACCCAAATACTTTAAGGTCAATTAAACATGCTTTAACATCTAAGAATTCTCTCAAATTTTCTTCCGTCATCATCTCCTCAGTTTTTCCGTACCGATATCTTTTCTTTCCCAAAAAAAGTACCTGATCTGCGTACTTTAAAGCATGTTCCGGGTAGTGTGTATTAAACAGGCAGATTATCCCTCGTTCTTTCGTCAGTTTCTTTATCAGTTTCAGCAAATCCCTCTGCCGCCTGATATCCAGGTGTGTCTCTGCTTCATCCATAATCAAAATATTCGGATCACTCACCAGCGCCCGCGCAATCATTACCATTCGAAACTGCCCACCGCTTAAAGCAGAACATTCCATATCTGCCAGCTCCTCAATTCCTATTTCCCGCATAATTTGCAACGCCTGTTTTTTTTCTTTCTCGCCCGGAGTTGAAAAGTATCCCATTTTTTTTGTAAGCCCCATACACACCATATCAATGACACGATAAGAAAATGAGCATTCATACGACTGTGCTACATACGAAATCTGTTGAAACAGACTCTTTTTCTCCCACTTACCATCCAGGCAGATTTTCCCATAATCCCATTTCTGCAGCCCACAGATACATTTCAACAGTGTCGTTTTTCCCACACCATTTTTTCCAAGTATCATCACAATTTCCCCGGCAGAAGCCTCAAACGAAATATGATCCAGTATTTTTTCCTCTTTCCGATATCCGAATGTCCCATCTGTAACTGTCAACTTCAACATGGCTTTCCATCCTTTCCTGCAAATACCAGGACAAAGACCGGAGCTCCAACCAAAGACGTCAGAATCCCCACTGGTATCTCACCTGCGCTGATGCTCCTTGCCCCCAGATCAGCCGCCATTAAAAACACAGCTCCGCCAATTGCAGACACCGGAATAAGATAACGGTGATCTGCTCCGATCATCCGACGCACGATATTAGGCATCACCATGCCAACCCAACCAACAATTCCGCTGACTGTCACGCATGCTGCCGTGATAAATGTACTGGCCACAATAATTACCAAACGTTCCCGCTCCGGATTAAGCCCAAGTGAGCGCGCTTCCTCATCTCCCATAGACAATACATTAATCCGCCACCGCATTATGTATAAAACAATTCCGCCGAAAACTACGGCACAACCAGCTATCGCACACTTTTTATAATCAGCCCCTGTAAAGCTGCCCATCAGCCAATAGGTAATTGCCGGAAGTACGGAATCTGTATCTGCCGCAAGTTTAATCAGAGCGATCAGAGCGTTAAAAACAGAACTTACGATCACACCAGACAGAACCAACGTCATAGCTGAACGTTCCTTCTTCACGGAACTGATTCCATAGGTAAGTGCTACACTCCCAAGTCCGAATAAAAAGGCAAAAATGCCTGCCAAACGTGTGCTTCCCGCAGTAAGAAACATCCCAAGAGCTGCTCCAAATCCTGCCCCATTACTGACGCCAAGCAAATCAGGACTGACCAGATAATTATGAAAAATCCCCTGATAAGCACTTCCGGCAGCTGCCAATCCCGCACCCGTAACAGCAGCCAGAAGTACCCTTGGCAACCTGACATCCCACACAACCATGCTCTGTACCGTTTTGTCATTTCCCGGATATCCACCACACAAAATATCCAGCACTTCTCCCGGTGAAAGCGAATATCTTCCCACGAGTAATGAAACAAAGAAAAGAATAAGCGCCCCAAAAATACCCACAACAAAACTTCTTCTGATCCTTCGGTAATATTTTTCTTTTCTCATTTACCGTTCCTTACTTTCTGGCTTCTGATAAATATATCCTGTAAATGCATGTTGCGGAGCATTCCTGAATTTTTCCAAGCCTGCCTGCTCCACTCCCGTAACAATACTACGATCTGTCTGAAGAATATCAAGTCCGTTTAAATGTGTTGACAGCCAGCCGAGAATACACGGTGCCGGTCGTGTCTTATCATCTGATACCTTATGTGTATCCAGATACAGTAATCCTCCGGGTCGAAGTGCCGCCGCTATTTTTTTTGCCATTTTTGCAGGATCCCCAACAAAATCAAAAATACCTGACGCAACAATTAAATCATAATCTGTTCCAATCGGATCTGTTTTGAAATCACCATCTACGATCTGACACCGCTTCGCCACACCGTACTCTTCCATTACTTCTGCGGTAAATCCTGTTACCGACGGCTGATCCATCAGCCAGCCCCTGGCATTTTCAAAACAGCGCAAAAACTCTGCCGTCATCACGCCGCTTCCACCGCCAAGATCCATCATTCGAATTTTCTGTTCCTTTTCAAAACATTCTTTCATCGCAGCCAGAAATGCCTGCACTCTTCCGGTGTACATTTCCGTCTTTGCCATCTTTGCCATTTTCCGGAAATCATAAGAATCCGATCCATCTGCCTTGTAGACTGCATCTTTTTCAGGTCCGGTCCTCACCCGCTCTGCCGCACCCTCCAGACTGGTGATCTCCTTCCAGAACATCAGATAATCTCCCAGATACAACTCACTCTTCTGATTCAGATAACAATCTGTATCCGGCATGTTACGATACAGGTTCTCATCCTTTTCCACATAGCCAACGCTGGTCAGCGCATCGAGAAACAAGCGGCAGTTTCTCGTATCCCATCCTCTTTCTTCTGCCAGTGCCTCTGCACTCACCGGATTCTCCATTAAAGAAAAGATATCCAGTTCAATTCCGGCAAACAGGATCTGTGCCTCCCGATAATTCTGCAGTTTCCCCATCCACTTTCCAGCCGGGTATTCCGGCCATATACTTGCATCCTTTCGATTCATAACCATCCTCCTTTGTATGCCTGGTTGACATTCTCCCTAAAAAACAAATGTTGCAGGACAATCATGCCCTACAACATTTTAAAAACGCTATTTATTTGTTCTGATCTTCAATAATGTTCTTAATAATGATTTTTCACCAGATTGTTTGCATACTCCAAAAATTCAGTAATCACTTTCAGATCTGGTTCATTCATATGTTCTACATGCTTATATAGCTCCTGATCAAGCTGTTGATGATACGCTTCATGATCTTCCACAACCTGACGACCTTTCTCTGTTAAATACAGATCGTAAATTTTCTGATCTTGCGCGTCCATCAGCCGCTCTATTACCCCTTTCTTCAGCAGCTTCTGTATTGTCTTCGCAGTCACCGCTCTGCTTACTCCAAATTTTCTGGCCAACTCAGAGCTGTGAATTCCCGGATCAACTCCAATCATCCGCAGCATATGAATCTCACCGCGAAAAAAGTGATCCTTGTCTTCCCCCAGTTCAAGAATATTCGGATGTCCGTTCTCAATCCTTGATGTCAGACACTGAAACAGACTGAATACCTCTTCCGGAGTATAATGATATCGCTTTTCATCCTCCATATCCATCGCCCTGTTTTATGAATCCATCACATATTTTATTTTATTAACATTGATTTTCTATATGGGAAACGTGAAATGAAACAGAATATAAAAATGCAAATACAGACTAAACGCTTCTTATACTCCGTAAGAACCATTTCACAGACCATACAAGCAGTTCTCCTGACTTAAGTTCAGCGTTCTTTTCCCCTTCCCAAAAACATTGTTTTCAGTGGTATCATGAAAAAAACTCCCTGTCACAGTGGCGGGACCGTACCGGATTTACACCGGTTTCTCTTTGAATCCTCTCGGAACTTGTATGAGCCGCTTCCGCGGCAAATCACTCATAAAGATTTTTCACCATTATAGGGCATCCCAAAACGAAAGTCAACAAAAATTAACCATTCCTCAAATACAAAAATTAACCATTCCTCAGATATACTCCTTTCATTGCTATTTCCCAAAACATAGTATACAATAATTGTCAGCCCAAAACATATATGAGATAAGAAGTCCATGATAAATGAAAGGATTTTTATTTATGAAAAAAATTTTACTGATCGCCACCGGCGGTACGATTGCTTCCAAATATACAGCAGAAGGCCTTTCTCCCAAGATCTCCGCCACAGAGCTGCTGGAGTATGTGCCTGCAGCCAGGGATTTCTGCACGATCGATACTGTGCAGCCCTTTTCTTTGGACAGCACCAATGTGCGTGCTGATCACTGGCTGCAGCTGGCCCAGCTCATTGAAAAAAAATATGAATTCTACGATGGCTTTGTAATCTGCCATGGCACTGATACCATGGCTTATACCGCTGCGGCCCTGTCCTATCTGATCCAGAATAACCGCCGCCCTATCGTTATCACAGGTGCGCAAAAGCCAATCGATCTGGCCATCACAGACGCACGTTCCAATCTGCTTGACAGCCTGCGCTTTGCCTCCCATGACAGGGCACACGGGGTCTCTATCGTATTTGGCGGCAAGGTGATTGCCGGCACCAGGGCCAAAAAGGAGTTTTCCAAAAGCTACAATGCCTTTTCGAGCATCAATTATCCGGATATTGCTTCTATCCATGACAGCCGGATCATTTTCTACATTGACGACAAGGATCAGTGCACCCGCCCACTGGAATTTTATCACCAGATGAATACCAACATTTTTCTCCTGAAGCTGATTCCGGGAATCGATGGCCGGATCCTGAACACTTTGGCCAGCTCCTATGACGGGCTGATCATTGAATCCTTCGGTGTCGGCGGTCTGCCAAACTATGGTAATGACAGCTTTCCAAACGCGCTTTCCGACTGGATCTCCGCCGGAAAACTGGTGTGCATGGCCACCCAGGTCACTCATGAAGGCAGTGATATGGAGGTCTACCAGGTAGGAAAGGTGATCAAGGAAACGTTCCCGGTACTGGAGTCCTACGATATGACACTGGAGGCTTCCGTTACCAAAATGATGTGGGTACTTGGCCAGACACAGGACATCCAGGAATGCAAGGAATTATTCTATAAGACCATCAATCATGATTTGCTCTTCGTCTGACGCATTCATCTATCTGATCATTCTGGCTGCTCAATCCAGCTATCAATGCCACTCCGGCTTTCGGAGCGGCAGCGTCTCGATGACATGCAGATCATACTTCTTTACCATCTCCTGCGCCATTGCAAGTGCCGCCGGATTCCACACGCGTTCCGGCTGGTGGGCATCGCTGCCAAAGATCACATCACAGCCGACCTCCCCCGCCATGCGGAAGAAGTCCGGGTTCGGGTAATGTCTGTGATCCCAGAGTCCGAGGAAATTCAGTTCGAGCGGAATGGAAAGCTCTTTGGCCTTCTCACAGATCGCATACATCTTTTTCTCGTAGACCTGCGGATCGCCGACATAATGGATCACGTCCGGGTGCGCCACATAAGAAAAGCAGCCCGTTTCCATCGCCTCGATCACCTGGTCACAGTAGCGCTGCAGCGTCTCGTCCGAGGAAAACGGCGCAAATACCATCACATCGCCGATCTCATTTCCAAGGTTGTGCTGTCCCAGAATATAATATTCGATCGGATACTGCGCGGTCAGCGCCAGCAGTTTGTCAAAATAGGCCGGATAATACTCTACTTCCAGACCCAGATGAATCTCGATGTCTTTTTCGTATTCCTTTTTGAGTGCCAGTATAACGTTTACGTAATCCTCCAGCTGCTCCGGCAGCATTTTTGTATGATTGACATAGCCGTCCGGATAAATCTGCGGCGTATGATCCGAAAATCCCAGAATTTTCAGTCCTCCGCGAATCGCTGCCTCCACGTATTCCCGCTCTGTTCCGCTTGCATGGTGACACCGCCACGTGTGTGTATGATAATTTGCGATCATTTTTCGTCCTCCTCTTGTAAAATCAACTGTAAAAATTATAATCCAATCTGCCCAAAATCACAACATGGGTGAAAAAGGAATAAAAAATTCCCCTTAAGCAGATCACTTTGTCTGTCTAAGGGGAATCCTGTCATGACACCATGAGGGTCATTATTGATTATTTATAAGCGAAGCGGATTGCGAATATCCGTTTTAATACAGATTTGCCCGCTTCAGCTGACTGCGAATATCCGCTTTAATACAGATTTGCCCGCTTCAGCTGACTGCGAATCTGCGGTCCGATCAGCATCGCAAGCACCATCTTGATCAGGTCACCCGCAATAAACGGGATCACGCCGGCCATCAGTGCAGCCTGAAAGCCCATGTTTGCCTGATATGCAAGCCATGCAGTACCGAACAGATAGCAGACTGCGGTTCCTGCGATCATGCCAAGCAGACATACGATGCGCTTATTGATGTAACGGTCAATCACAAGGCCTGCGATGATCGCCATCGGAATAAAGCCGATCAGATAACCGCCGGTCGGTCCAAACAGCTTTCCAGGGCCGCTTGTGAAACCGGAAAATACCGGAAGTCCGACAAGACCGAGCAGCAGGTAAACCAGATAGCTGATCGTTCCCTTCATCGTTCCAAGGGTGTACAGGGAAAAATAGATTACCAGATTCGTCAGTGAGATCGGCACCGGTCCAATCGGAAGGGACAGCGGTGCAAGCACACATGTAGCCGCCGTCATCACGCCGATCACAGCGATCTGCGAAACGGTAAGGCCGCTTTTTGCATTTGATTTTGCTGTAATATCGCTCATTTTTTCTCCTCGTTTTCTCTCAGACCCTCATCTATATCAGGTCTGAATGATATCCGAGTTGTATTATACTTGTCCGGCGATTGATTGTCAACTAATTTTATTTACAAGTTGACAATTGTTATTCTCTCTGATTTTACCGATAATGCCGCTCCTTCTGGTGCTCCAGTCCATGTATCCAGTCTGCCTTCCTGTAATAAATAAAAAACAGAATTCCGGACAGCGTCCACGTGATCGGATACGCCCAGAAGACGACATCTATAATCGGATTGAGATGCACCGCAATCGACACGTACGGCACACGCAGCAGACACCAGCACAGCAGCATCACAAACATCGGTACGGACGATTTGCCTGCTCCGCGCATAATTCCGGCTGTACAGTGCGCATACGCCATCAGAAAATAAAACGGCGTAACAATATGTGCCTGCTTTGTTCCGTATGCAATAACCTCCGGCGCATTGTTGAAAAAAGAGATCAGCACCGGTATCATTACGTAGATCACGATACCGATCAGCTCTGTCAGCGTCATTCCGCACAGAATGCCGAACCTCGCACCCTTTTTCACGCGGTCATACTTCTTCGCACCGAGGTTCTGACTGATAAATGTTGTCAGTGCCATCGAAAAGCAGGTCACCGGAAGTGCTGCAAATCCCTCCACCTTGGAATAGGCTCCGCAGCCTGCCATCGCAACCTTTCCGAAGCTGTTGATATTCGACTGAACAAACACATTTGCGATGGAAATCACAGAATTCTGGATACCGGCCGGCAGTCCGTTCCGGATAATCTGACGCAGCATAAACGGATTCAGCTGAATCTGCCGAAGCGATACGCGGTACTCCTCCGGACTCTTTTTCGTGAGACGGTACAGGCAGAGCGCCGCACTGGCAAACTGTGAGATCGCCGTTGCCGCCGCAACGGAACCTACACCAAAATGGAATACTCCGACAAACAAAAGATCCAGCACGATATTGACGATCGATGAAAAGATCAGATAATACAGCGGATGACGGCTGTCACCGACTGACTGAAGAATTCCGACGAAATTGTTGTACAGGACAAATCCAAGCGACCCAAGAAAATAAATACGGAAATATGCAATGGACTCCGGCAGTACTTCCTCTGGCGTCTTCATCCAGATCAGCATCCGAGGTGCAAGCACAAGTCCAGCAACCATCAGCAAAAATCCGCATAAAATGCCAAAGCCTACGGTCGTATGAACCGCCTTTTGCAGCTCCTTAACCTCTCTTGCCCCATAATACCTTGCAATTACAACGCCGGCACCGACCGCAAGGCCGTTAAAAAAGCCGACCAGCAGAAAAATCAGGCTGCCCGACGAACTGACCGCTGCAAGCGCGTTGCTCCCAATCAGGTTTCCGACAATCAATGAGTCTGCCGTATTGTAAAACTGCTGAAACAGGTTCCCAAGAAACAGCGGAAATGCAAATGCAAGCATCTTTTTCCAGATGGACCCTTCTGTAAGCAGTGTTTTTGAATTCGTATCCGACATATTGTTTTTTGCCCCCAATCTTTACACACATTTCTCTCTATCACTGTATCACAAACCGCTGAAATTGAAAAGACGGTGTTTCACAATCAAAACAGCTGTACCGGTCTGTTTAAGCGCGCAAAAAAAGGACCTGCCAAAACGAAGCCTCGTTTTTCTGCAGATCCTCTTTGACTTTCTCTCCTTCTTTGAAACCTCCACACGGCTAAAGCCGCGGGAATGCAAAGACTAACACGTAAATGGTGAGTTCCTAACCGCCGCCGGTTCACTCACAGCTGCTCTGTATCCTCAGCGCAGCAGCCGCTTCCGGCTCACGCACTCTTCCCGTTTTTCAAGCCATTCGTGCAGCTGCGGATAGAGGCGCTCCGCCTCCTCGTAGCCGTGCCAGTAGAAATCTTCCAGCTTTTCCAAATCGCGCTCGGTGCGGCTGACACACGGGACAGTCGGCCGGATCACAAATACCATTCCCTTTTTCTCCAGACGCTCGATCAGATCCAGCGTACGGTTGTATGCATGACTGCGCTGCGCCAGTGCTTTTATGAGGTTGGGATATTTTCGATACCAGATTTTTGCCATCCGGATGACCGCATCGGTCTTTTCTTCTTTATAATAGCCTTTTCTTCTGGTCAGAATGATAATATTGTGGTCAAAACCATCGGAGATCGCCTTACGGATTGGAATCGAATCCGCGATGCCGCCGTCCAGCATCGGAATTCCGTCCAGATCTACCATTGGCGCACCGAACGGAAGGCTGGAGGATGCACGGCAGGCATTCATCATCCTTGCCTTGTCGCGGTATTCCTCGATAAATTCTGCCTTTCCGGTGATACAGTTAGTGACTGCCAGAAGACATCTCGTCGGGGATTTTACGTATGTCTCAAAATCAAACGGATACAGATGATTCGGAAATTCATCGAAGATCAGATCCATATTCATGAAATACTTCGTATGCATCAGTGTCTTAACACCGTAAAGCTCATTGTCAAGCTGCGCATCCAGCATACATTCTTTCGTACGGAGAATCTGATTCGAAACGTAATCCACCGCGTTGCAGGCTCCGGCAGACACGCCGATCACATACGGCAGCTCCACCTTTTTCTCCATCAGATAATCCAGCACGCCGCTCGTAAAAATACCGCGCTGGCCGCCGCCCTCCAGAATCATTCCTGCTTTTTTCATATCGTTATCCCGCCTTTCTGCCTTTTTACCATCAGAGCGGAGATCTGTATTCCGCTTTGCAGCACGGCTGTACAACCACACCACTGATTTATTTCTGCTTTGTTTTGCCTGCTTTTCTCAGTACCCAAACAGTATAGCACAAAAAAATTTTAATTTCTATCCCGAAGCATCAGAGAAAGAAGCATCCTCCGTTTTTATCCGGAGGATGCTCTGGTTCTGTTTTCCGTATATTCGGCTGTCTTTATTCAGCTGCTTCTATTTGGCTGCTTCTATTCGGCTGCTTCTGTAGATGCCTCAGTGGCCGCTTCTGTAACAGCTTCTGCCGCCGCCTCGGTTCCAGCTTCCGCAGCTTCTGTCTGCACCTCGGTACCGGCTTCTGTTCCTGCTTCCGCAGTTTCTTCCTCTGCTGCCTCTGTGGATGCTTCCGTTTCCGTTGTCTCTTCTACCGTTGTGTTCTCTTCCAGGAAATCCAGCACCTTATCCTGCAGCGCACTGATCCGGATTGTGTCTTCATCGTATGCTGCTTTCAGATCATCTGCGGAATCATAACCATACGTCTCTGCATATCGCTGACACGCTGCTTCATAATCCTCCTCGCTGATCTCAATGCCCTCTTTTTCTGCGATTGCCTTCAAATACATCTCTGCGGACAGGTTCTGCTTTACTGCACTCAGCGCTTCTTCATTAAACTGCTCTTCCGTCATGCCGAAATAGTTCTGCAGCAGATCTGCATACTCCATATCATACTGTGCTGCCATCTGCTTATATGCGTTCTGCATATTCGTAAGGCCATAATCCAGCATTTCCTGCGGATAGTCCTTGATCGTACAATTTGCACTGATCTGAGAAAGAATATCCGACTTGATCTCATTATCTCGGGAGTCCTCCTTGCTCTTAAGCAGAGTTTCCTTTATTGACTCTTTATATGTGGCCACATCCGTATATTCACCGTCTGTGAGCGTGCTGACAACCTCATCTGTCAGCTCTTTCATACGCTTTACGGAGTTTACTGTGACCGTAAATACAGTTTCCTTGCCTGCCAGCTCCTCGGATCCGTAATTTTCCGGGAAGGTCAGTGTCAGATCCACCGTATCACCGATCTTGACACCGATCAGTCCGTCCTCAAAGCCATCAATAAAAGTACCGGAACCGATCTCAAGATCATATCCCTTTGCTGTGCCGCCGTCAAATGCTTCTCCGTCCAGCTTGCCAACGTAATCGATATTTGCGGTATCGCCCTCTTCTACGGTACCCTCTGTAATCTCTTCAAGTACATCACTGCCCGCATTGGCCTTGATCTGTGCCAGAATCTCTTCATCCGTCACTTCAATCGGCGCAATCTTTACCGTCAGGCCTTTATATTCACCAAGCTCCACATAATCGGATGCCTTGTAATCCGGACGCGGAATCTTCTCGTACGTCTCCTCTGTACTGTCTTCCTGCGCTTCTGTATCTGCTTCTGCAGCTGCCTCTTCTGCAGCCTCTGTAGCCGCCTCTTCTGCCTCTGTAGCTGCTTCTGTAGCTGCCTCCGTCACTGCTTCTGTCTCCTCTGCCATTGCCGCCGGTGCTCCCACGGATGCTGCTGTAAGGCATACGGTGCATGCCAGAATTGCCATAAGATTTCTTTTTTTCATGAATAAGCCCTCTCTTTTTATATAGTCGAATAGTTGTTGTCCATACTTCTTATCTCATTTGTTTTCTCTGCACAACACTTGTGACATTATAACATACCGCATCTTATTTTTGCACCGGGTTTGCTCTTTTTTAAGAAAATACACAGAAAATACACAGAAGTGGTTCATAGTAAACAGCGGCTGTCAAAGCTTTTCCTGCTGTCCTTTTATTTTACAATGACGGTAAGTATTACCTTTTTCCCTCCTGATACCACAGTGATCTTCGCAGTTCCCTTCCTGCTATACGTCTTTAAGTATCCGCCTCCCCTTGTCACGCTGACAATCTTTCCGTTCGAGCTTGTAAAGGAAAGGGCATCGGTCACATCAGCCGGCTGGCGACTGGCGATCAGCCGCGCAGAACTGTTTCGGCGCATAATGATCTTTCCTGACTGAAGCTTCGCCCCGGTGCACCGGACTGTCAGCTTTGTGGTCGGTGCAATCACCGTTATCGGAATCTGTTTTTTCATTCCGCTTTTCAGGGTACACGTAATCACCGCGCTCCCTGTCTTCCGTGCCTTTATTGTACCGCTTCCATCACGGTTTTTAACGACAGAAGCCACAGACGGATTGCTGCTTTTCCAAGATATGACGTAATCACCCGATGTTTTCTTTTTTACCAGGATCTTCAGCGCACTTCCTCTTCTCAGTGTTGCTTTTGTATGGCTCAGAACGAGGGTCGGCTTCAGCTTTGGAATCGAGGTCCGCTGCACAGCCTTACAGATCGTGCATGTTCTCTGTCTGACTCCTGTTGCAAGTGCAGTGGCTGCCTTTGTTGTCTTCCATGGCCCATACGTGTGACTGCACCCGATTGAAAAGGTCGCCTTACACGTACCGTAATACAGTCCTTTTCCGGTAATTATAACGGTTGCTTTTCCTCGCTGCGTATTGTTTCGGTAGGAAACCGTGTAGTCCACATTTCTTCGCAGCGGAGTCGTTGACCATTCGCTTACATAGACCTGCGGTGCCGGTGTCAGCGGTTTGCCGGTATACTTCTGATCCGCCACCTTTACAATATAGTCCTCCAGACAGTTCAGCGTTTTATTGCCTTTGTAGTTGTTGCTTAGCTGTACGGTAAAGCCTGTGACCTTTGTACCGCTTGGGCTATAGGAGCTGAAATAATAATCTTTGTCGCCATAGCCAAAAGTAAGTAGCTTCCCCTTATAGCTGACCTCAATCTGCGCAGCCAGCCCCTCAGATACACTGTCATAACCGGCTGTATCCCAGCCTTTTACCTTTACATTAAACAACCCCTTCGTATCCAGCGGCAAAATATGGAAGGTTCGGCTTATACTGCCGCCATAATTTCCGATTCCGATTACCCATACCCGAGGTGTGATTCTGTAACCATACCGGTCATAAGCATCTGCATTTGTATTGTTATCATATTCCAGCTTATAATCCGTACCCGCTTTGAGGATCTTTCCGTTCAGACGGACCGTCACCTTCGGAGTCTGGGGACTGCCGGTATACGTCAGATCAGGAATCGTATCAATGGTCGCTTTCTCCAGTGACTGCATACAGTGATACGTTACGGTCACCGGCGGTACTGTGCCGGATATGACCGTCTTCGGCACTGCCGTGATCTTTGCCGTTCCAACACCCACACCTGTCACCTTTCCGGTACTGTCCACACGTACAACGGAAGGGTTGCTGCTCTTCCAGATAAAGGAAGACGGCAGAAATGATGCATAATATCCAATGCTGCCCCAGCCTCTGTTTTTCCGGTCTACTCTGAGCTGATCCGTCTCGCCGATCTTAATTTCCTGCGTATCGGAAGCGCCGTATCCATTTCTGTTCAGATTGAAGCACAATGCATCTGCCGCATAGCCAAAGTCTCCAATCTGAACGGGAACCGGATTCTGATTGCCGGTCGTCCCGGCCGGTACCGCCGTCTGGCTGGAAAACTCTTCTGCCCAGTAGTACAGATTGCCCTGCCGGAAACAGCCGACTCCGGTGCTTACCCAGGATTGATTCGTCATATTCGCATAATGCCCAAATGAACTTTTCCATCCCTCAAACGCTTCCTTTGCGGTACTGTAACCGCCGGCAATATTTTCCCCCCGCGTCTTTTTGCTCACCGTGAGGTAGCTTCTTAAGTCCGGCCTGCGATGATTTGCGTCAAAATACACACTCGTTTCCTCTGCCCTTTGCATCGCAGCCTCAAGCAGCTCCTTATCCATCACAAGCTTATTCAACCCCAGTGATTCCCGTTGCTTATTGACGTATTCCAGCACCTCATATGCCATCGCATAATCTCTCTTTCCGTCCACCGTAAGGCTGTAAACGCCCGTGGCTTCCGATGCATGCGCAGCACCCCCGCTCCATGCAAAAAAGAAAATGAACACGCCAAAAAGCACCATGAAAATATGATGTTCCAAATTTTTCACACTGATTTTCATTTTCTCTTCTCTCCTCCATGTATTCCGCACATTGATTCTATATTTGATTCTATATTTTCATTCTCTGCCCGCAAAATGCAGCCTTTTCAACACGCGCATCAAGTCTGCCTGCGAAATACAGCCTTTTCAGTGCGCGCATTCAGGCGATCATTTTGCCCTGATTCTGCTGCATTTTTCATAACCAGACTACACTTTTACAGCGCGCGCATCCAGACGATCATTTCGCCCTCGCCGCGGTTGTTCCAGTACGGATACGGAACAGCGGTAAATTCCACATCCTCCAGTTCCGGCTTGCGCAGACCATAAAGGCCGCCCTTCCAGGAAGACTCCACGCCGCGTTTTCCTTTTCCTTTGATAACCACACAGCCGCCAAACAGCTCTGAGTGCTCCTCCCTAAGCGGTGCATCCGTATCTGGGAAAATCCACGGCAGATTTCCTCCGTTGTCGCACTCTTCCAGACAGTATACGAGCGGTCCGCGCATGATCGCTGCCTTTCCGGCATCCGCACGCACCTGCGGATTCGCATAAACGTAGTGCGCCGGTGTCTCAAATGTCACCTCGATGCGGCAGTCCTTTTTCACCGGAATTCTCCAGTAGCCATTCTCCATTCGTTCTCCAACCTGCTCCCCACTCATCGTTACACAGTAATTTTCTGCATAATCCGGCACACGCACAAGCAGATCCATTCCTTCCTCCGGCACATTCGAAAGTGCAAATCGAACGCTCGGCTCCCACGGAAATCTTGTTTCCATGCAAACCTGCGCCGTATGCGTGCCGTCAAAAGAAATTTCCGTCGTATTTGACACGAACAAATTTACATACAGCTCACGTTTTTTATCATCCACCGAGTAAATGTACTGACCAAGCGATGCCAGCGTCCGCGCGATATTCGGCGGGCAGCACGCAACACCAAACCATTTCTGACGGATCGGTTTGACATGCTTTTTGGACGTACCCGGCATGCAGGCAGGCGGCCACACCTCAAGCGGATTTACATAGAAGAAACTCTTTCCGTCAAGCGCAATACCCGCAAGGACCGTATTATAAAGTGCCCGCTCCACAACGTCCGCATAGCGGGCCTCCTTTGTGATCTGATTCATCCGCATGCCAAACATGGCAAGTCCGATCGATGCACAGCTCTCCGAATAATTATACTCATTCGGCAGGTCGTAATCGACCGTAAAGCGCTCCAGATATCCGGAGGAACCGATTCCGCCGGTTAAATACATGCGCTTCTGTGTGATATTCTCCCACAATGTCTCGCACGCTCTCTTCAATCCCTCATCGTCATACGCTCCCGCCAGATCCGCCATCGCACTGTAGAGATAAACGGCACGCACCGCATGACCCTCTGCCGTCTTCAGTTCGCGCACCGGACGGTCTGACTGCGAATATGCCGGCGTATAATCCACAAACTCCGGAAAGATCATCTTATAATCCGGCCGGCTCATTTCCTTCATGAAATAATTTTCTCCGACACCGCGTGCATCAACAAAATATTTTGCCAAATCGAGATATTTCTGGTTGCCGGTCACACGGTACAGCTTTACAAGACCGATCTCGACCTCCTCATGCCCCGGATAACCATGGATTTTTCCTTCCTCTGTACCAAAGGTATCGGCGATCAGATCTGCAAAACGGCACATGCAGTCCAGGAATTTCCTTTTTCCGGTTCCCTCATAATATGCAACCGCCGCTTCCATCAGATGACCGGCTGTATAAAGCTCATGTCCCTCGCAAAGATCACTCCACCGTCTGTCCGGTTCCTTGATCGTAAAATACGTATTGATGTAACCATCCTCGCACTGCGCCTCCGCAATCAGGTCAATGACCTCATCTGCCGTCTTCTCAAGCGCCTCGTCCGGATAACATGCAAGCGAAAAGCCGACTGCCTCCAGCCATTTTGCCACATCGGTATCCTGAAACACCGCACCGTAAAATTGACCCTCGCTTCTGCCTGCAGCAATCCGGAAATTTTCCAGGCAATGGCTTGACTCCGCATCCGGAATCCGGTCATTCATCGCCTCCCACTGATACGGAATAATCGCATTTCTCACCAGATCCACATGCTTTGACCAAAACGGGTCGCTGATCCTGACCTTTTTCAAATCCAGGGAATGTAAACGCATCTTTCTTCTCCTCCTTCGTTTCTGCAGCCTATGGCTGCTGTTTCCGTACATCCAACAAAATTTGTGCCAACATTTTCTGTACGACTGACAGACTTCCTGTGGAACTTCTGCCGGCAAAACGGACATTCGCAGTTTTAGGCACTGTCCACACCTTACATGAAATTGTCAGAACTTATCCACAGTGTACCATAGATTTCTCCACTTTCCAAGCATGAGACTACTTCCACCTAAAGATCAAGCCAGGCTCCCTCCTGTTTTCATTGTGGCTATTCGCTTTGAGCCTCCCTTTCCTCCCCGATTTTTCCGTCACTTACTGCTTGCACTTTCCCCTGAACAATGCTAAAATATGGTTTAAATTCTGTTTGTGGGAGGGTACATATGTCGACATTTTTCAAGGTATTACTGGTTATCCTGATTATTCTTGTCATTGCACTCGTCGTCCTCTACTTTCTCGGACGAAAGATGCAGAAAAAGCAGATGGCACAGCAGGAACAGATGGAGGCTGCAAAGCAGACCGTCAATATGCTGATCATCGATAAAAAGCGATTGCCTATCAAGGAAGCGGGACTGCCGCAGATGGTCATCGACCAGACGCCAAAACTTATGCGTCGTTCCAAGCTTCCGATCGTAAAGGCAAAGGTTGGACCGAGAATCATGACGCTTGTTGCAGACGCAGCAATCTTCGATACGATTCCGGTAAAAAAAGAAGTCAAGGCCGTGATCAGCGGCATCTACATCATGGAAGTGCGCGGCGTGCGCGGACCGCTGGATACTCCGCCAAAGAAGAAATCCATGATGCAGAAGCTCCGTGCAAAGCTTTCCAAAGCCCAGAAAGAGCTTGAGGCAGAAGAAGCAAAAGGTAAGAAACAAAAGGCAAAGAAAAAAAGTAAATAAACCAGTACAAAAAAGACTTCGTGGGATTTCACGAAGTCTTTTTCTCTTTCTACATTGCTTCCATTCCAATGCCGTTTTCGTTCCATACTACTTCCGGCTTCCATTTCCATGCTGCGCCTATAGCAGCCGGAACAGTCCGCTGTCCTTTGCCATGATCCGGATATGGATCGCGGCATCTGATACGTGTTCATAATTCATTTCCAGGATATACTCAATATTTACATCAATTACATCCTCGCTCTCCTGCATCTCCATTTGGGTCACTTCGATTCCTGCCAGCATATTTCCATATGGTGTGCCGTACCAGCTCATATTTTTTTTGCCATTTTCAAACACCATGCTTGTCTTCATCGGCCCGGTCTTTCGGATCTCCATCGCACCCTCTGAAAGCTTGAGCCTGTTTTTGATGATATCACCGGTCTCCTGCTGTACTTCATCATAGATCACAAAATGCTTGCCGTTCTTTTTATAATACTTTCCGGCTGAGGTAATCTCCACCTCATTTTCCTGATCCTCTTCTCCATTTACTGCATGCAATCCGGTCACCGTAATCAATACGTCTTCTGTCATAGTATCTCTTTAATACTCCTCTATATTGATTTTTTTTGCGCGCTTTACGTCATACGGCAGAATCGAGTTCGCAAACTCGCCGAATTTTTCCGCCGCGTCACTGACATAGAACTGGTGCATTTCCTCTTTTACGTTGTGCTCTCCCGTATTAATCAGATGCTTCCCCTCCAAAAGCCGACGAAGCTCCTGCGCCGTTTCATATGCAGGATTGATAAGTGTCACCTGATCACCCGCAATCTTTCCGACCAGCGAACGGATCAGCGGATAATGCGTACATCCAAGCACCAGAGTATCAATATCCTTACGCAGCAGCTCACTTAAGTAGCGCCTTGCAACCTCCTCTGTCACACTGTCCTTCAGCCAGCCTTCTTCGACAAGCGGCACAAAAAGCGGACATGCTTTCCCGAATACAACGATTTCCGGGTCCTGCATCTGGATAAACCGGTCGTAGGTCCGGCTGCGGATCGTACTCTCTGTTCCGATGACACCGATACGTTTATTAACCGTTGCCTTTGCCGCCATGTGGGCGCCCGGCCTGATCACACCGATGATCGGAATGTCCAGCTCCGATTCTACTGCATCGAGCGCCAGCGCACTTGCCGTATTGCAGGCAATGACAATCGCCTTTACTTTCTGTGTCTTTAAAAAATGAATGATCTGTCTGGAAAAACGGATTACATTTTCCCTGGATTTGCTTCCATATGGCACACGCGCTGTATCGCCAAAATAAACGATCTTCTCATTTGGAAGATTACGCATGATCTCCCGCACAACTGTCAGACCACCCACGCCGGAATCAAAAACTCCGATCGGAGCCTCTGCATCTTTTATTTCTTCTTTTATTTCTTCTTTTATTTCTTCTTTTCTTGCTTCTGTCATTTCCTGTGTCCTTCTGTTTTCTGCCACACCGCAGGCTTCTGTCTGTAAACAGCTGCTGTTCTATCCGGCGAAAACTTTTTCTTCTATCTTATTCTATTTCTTCTATTTCCATACTGCAGCTCTTCTAGTGTACTGTATCATTCACTTTCAGTATAATGGCGCAGGATGAATTTTCAATCTGCAAGGCGGAGGAATGAGGCGATGCGGTGGCATCGTCGATTGACGATAACGCAGCAGATGGAAATTC
>Ga0129317_1000909_pt1 | contig 25589 bp, 27 predicted proteins | sample Cm1ome_FD_94430 | JGI IMG/M metagenome (GOLD analysis project Ga0129317, IMG submission 94430) | Eastern black-and-white colobus group fecal microbial communities from Wisconsin, USA - Cm1105 metagenome | ecosystem: Host-associated > Mammals > Digestive system > Large intestine > Fecal | place... | reverse complement strand
TTAAACGCCTCATCGTATCGCGGCGGCGGTGTCCCTTTTTTCTTCTTCGTTTCCATTTCTATTGCCCCTTTCCTTTCCATGTTACGACTGTTTTTTGTGTCTGTCAATTCGGGTATGGGGGCAAAGCTTGTTAAAAAAGCCAACCATAAAGAAGCTTACGATGAGATTGCCGACCAGATTTTTGCACTCAGAGAAAAGCGCCAGCAAGCTTCAATGGACACCGTACAGCGCGATGAACAGCTACAGCGCATCACAGAATTGCAGGATTTCATCAAAGACCAATCTTCCGACCTTACAGTGTTTGATGAGGCACTTGTAAAACGCTGGCTGAAGCAAATCGTAATCTGGCCAACCCACTGCACCGTTGAATTGAAATCCGGACTCAAGGTCGATGTTGAAAGATAAATATAAACGCACGAAACCCTCCCAGCCATGATGGTTGAGAGGGTTATTTTTATTAGTCGTCTTTATTACCACCGCGTGGATACGGGTCTTTTTCCTTCCACCTAACACTGCCATCTTTATAATGGTAATGTTGACCATGTCCCTTAACCATATGTTCTTCAGGGGATGAGCGTTCCACGGAATTATAATTATCTATTGTGTCACCTTTATCACCATCACTATAATCATTTAAAGGACTGCTTACGCGTCTTGATGGTGTATAGCTGTAATCATCTGAGCTGCTATTACCAGAACTAGAGCGACCACCATTTGCTACTGCATCTGCTGCGGCTGCTAATCCAGCTACTCCCACCGCCTTAACTATTCCTGTTAAAACGGGATGACGATTAGAAAAATCCACTACTGCTTTAAAAGCCTTTTTTACCGTATTTCCAAAACCTTTAGCTTGCTTGATATCGGGTTTTGGTGCATTTACCGGTTTTGTAGTTATTGTTTCCGTTTCTGGTTTGATTTTAGGTATTTCTTCTGTTTCTACCTTTTCTATCGGTTTTGTTATTGTTTCTTCTTTTTGTTCAACAGCTATGCTTGGCTTTATTATCGGCTCAGGCAAGTGGATTACTTCACACGGAATAAATGGGCCATCACCAAAGTCAAATTTTTCTTTAGTTACGGGATTAAAATACCAGTTTGTTGTATTTCTCCAGTTTCCATTATGTGCCTCTAAATGCTCAGCTCTTGTAAGGAACTGAATGTTTCCGGGGTCTCCTTGATATTCAGGATACATTTCAGCGCTCTTCATATGCTGACCTTGAAATGCAACGCCATCGTCATCATAAGCTTTGCCTTTTTCAAGAATATCTTGCTGCTGTTTTGGAGTCCACTCTCTTGTTCCTTTACCTTCCTGAACAAGTTCTTGTTCCTTATTCCATGCAGCAAGTATCGCTTTATTGGATTCTGCTGTTCGTCTCGACATGGAATCAACCTCCTATGCCAAGCAAATCATACAGGTCATTCAAAAATGCTATGAAGTCATCATAGATTTCATCATCTTCAATCCTTCCAGCTTCCTGATTATAAATAGCGATTCTTTCACCAGCTTTTTCACAGAGAATAGGGTCTCCTGATGCAAGCGCACCGATGACGATATAATCTTCATTAGGTCTGTCATTGTTATCTACATCAATTAAAGGTTTATGCTCAATACCATATAACTGAATGCCTGCCGGTAAGAAAAACTCCCCACCATCAGAAAACAACAACCATTCCTTGAATTTTGTTGGAAGCTTTACACTACGCTTTTTTTCAAATTCTGATATCTTTTCTTCTGTGGTTTCTTCAAGAAAATTCATTTTCCCTTGTTCATTGAATTTGTCCACAATCAATTTTAATTCTTTGGAAATCATCTTTATCACGCTCCTTATTCATTCTTCTTATTTTGATAGAATCCCTAAGTAGTTAAACAATGTATTCAGTCGCTTAATTTCTTCGTTATATATCGCTTCTTGGTCATTAAAGCTTTTTACTCCGAGTGTAGTAACAATATGCTGCTTGGTATCAGAAATCTTATCCGCTGAAAGCAAATGGTCTAATAATATTCTATAATCATGAAGAATATATAATGGTGACATCACTGACGCTATATCCATGTTATCTACCGATAAAGAAAGTTTAACCAAAAGCGCTTCTATCAGCTTAATTGACTGCCACGATGTATATTTAGCGTTTCTTTCAGAAGAATCATATAGTACTTCATATAATTTTCTCATCTCGCTAACGTTAAACCCTTCAACAAGAATCTTATCGTAGGCATTTATGACTTCTGCAACTGCAGTCTCGGTAAAAACAACTGGTCTTTTAACCTTTTTCTCATGTTCCAGACACTCATCAGTTAAGTGCGATAAATCGACTGAATGCTTTTTCTTTATATTTGAAATAAATGCTTCTTTGTTTATCAAGATTCTTTTTTCGATTATTGGCTCACTGAATATACATTTCATTTGAGCTTGATAGAATTCGGAATCAATCAATAAATGGTCTGACGGAACATTAAATGGTTTCAATATGCCTTTAGTTTTATCATCCATATCGTCGATATCACCAAGCCACATTATCAACTTTCCATTAGTATTAAATCCAAATGGAATATTCCAGTCATACTGATACAAACCTGAAGAATCTTTTTTTGCAATATACCCATAGCTCTCTGAGAAAATTTCCACTTCATATTCTGGCATAGCCAAGAAAAACACTAAAGCTTCCTTCTCAAAATATACTGGGGTCAGGAAACCTTCGACAGAATGCTCTTCATCGTAACACAAACCGGGAATGTTATAATAATCCCTATGGTCATATTCGTAATTCTGCTCAACACAATATTCAAATTTTTTCTTATATCCAGTAGGATGAAATTCACCCATAGTCTGGTTTTCCTTAACCGCAGTTCTATATGCGCCATCAATCATCTGTTTCGTATGTTCAGGCAAGAACTCATTTCCACATTTTTTACAACGTAATACAAGAATAGGAGAAAAATGCAAAATCCTACCTTCGATAGTACAAGTCAAATCAGTTTCAACAAGCTCACAACATCCATTACAGTTGGAGCACTCATCAAATCTATAAGTCTGATATTCTGTTATAAATTCATCGTATGAATCAAAGCAACATTCCACAACTACCACTCCTTCCATAACATCTAATCTACTGCCTGCTATATTGCCAACAGTCGAGTTGCCGGATTAGACAACATCTAAATCACTCACTCAAATTGAGTTTGCACCCTAGATAACATCTATCCTAGTGCCACAACCCACGACATCTAATCCACAGCCTAAACCCTCTGACCGTTTTTACAGTAGATATGTTTCAATATAAGAAATACGGACTTTCATGAGCTATTGCCTAATCTCAAAAAAGCCCGTAAATACGCTAGTTTTCGCTATTTATTTCTCTTTCCTAGACATCAAACAGACCGTCTCCACATGCGCGCACATCGGGAACATATCAACAGGCTGCACGGCTAACGTCTTATAGCCATGATCTTCTAAATAACGCAAATCTCGCGCTAAGGATGCCGGATTGCAGGAAACATAAACAATTTTCTGCGGAGCTACGCCGCTGATTGCAGCCAGCACCTTTTCCTCACAGCCGGCGCGGGGCGGATCTACCAATACTACATCAGGATTTACTCCGCCTGTCAAAAGCTTGGGCAGTTCTATCGCTGCATCACCCAAAATAAATTCTGCGTTAGAGCATTTATTTTCTTCTGCATTTTTCTTGGCGTTTTCAATGGCCGGAGCTACAATTTCAATGCCATAGACCTTTTTAGCATGACGCGCCAAATACAAAGAAATCGTCCCAGTACCGCAATAAACATCTACCACAGTTTCATTGCCATTCAAAGCAGCGAACTCCAGCGCTTTATTGTACAGCTTTTCTGCCTGCTCGCTGTTAACTTGGAAAAAAGCCTGCGCCGAAATATTAAACTGCAAGCTGCCCAAGCTGTCTTTAATGCTATCGCTGCCCCACAAGATACGCGTCTTGCTGCCCATAACTACATTAGTCTGCTTTTTATTGATGTTCTGCACCACGCTGACCAAACCCGGAACATATTGTTTAAGCCAATTTACTAACGTCGCCCTGTGCGGCAAATCGTAACCGGAAGTTATAATTACCGCCATAACCGCGCCGCTGTGCACGCCTACGCGTCCCATTACATGGCGTACCATACCTTTACCGGTTTTTTCATCATAAGCACTAATATTAAAATGCTTCATCCACTTACGCACGGTAGTCAAAATCGCGTTGTTAGCTTCCTTAGAAATTAAGCAGCCCTCTGTATTGATTACGTTGTGAGTTGCAGTAGCGTAGCAGCCGATTTGCAGCTCGCCTTCCGCATTCAACGCAGCCGGAAACTGCATTTTATTGCGATAATTCCACGGCGCACCAGTTCCCAAAACAGGTAAAGCTTCTATATCCAAATGCCCGATACGCGTTAAGGCGTCCTGCACCTGCTGACGCTTGCACGCTAACTGCCCTTTATAGCTCAAATGCTGCAGTTGGCAGCCGCCACATTCTGCATAAATGGGACAACGGGGTTCCACCCTTTCGGCAGACGCTGTAATAATTCTCTCTAAAAGGCCGACTGCATAACTTTTTTTCACTAGAGTTATTTTCACCTGCACTGTTTCTTCCGGCAATGCACCTTTAACAAATACAGTAAAGCCTTCATATTTGCCAACACCCTCGCCGCTAGAGCCTAAGCCGTTAATTTGAATTTCTATATTATCGCCTAATTTTACGGGTAGCTGAATGTTCACTTATCGTCACGCTCCTCATGCTAGTTATAATTATCCTTTATAAATTATATCATGTTAAAAAGCAAAAAGAAACGGTAAAGCCACAGCCTTACCGTTTCTCTATTAACAGCTTTTTATTATTAAAATTTTACTATACAGACGCTTATTTTTCTACCCACAAGCCTTTTTCATCTTTTTGGTAGCCGGCAAATTCGATAGCCAAAGCAGCCATAACTTTAGTAGCATCTTTAATCTGCACGTTCAATTCCTCAGCTCTGATGAAATCATCATGGCACATTTCACTGGGGCTTTTACTGGTCAATACAGTATATTCGTTTTGCATTTCTACGAGCATTTTAGCTTCTGCTTTAATCTTTTCCATGTAAATATTCTCCTTTAAAATAGATAATTTTTTTACGAAGTATAACGGCGCTTATAACTCTTTTACTGTACGATAGCGTTCAAATCGCCAACAGCATGAGTAACATCCATAACTGCTGCCAAAAGCGCCAGACGATTATTTTTTACCTTTTCATCGTCAACCATAACCATAACGTCATCAAAGAATTTGTTGATGGGTTCTACCAAGAGAGCTGCTTGCTCTAAAACTAAAGCGTATTCATATTTAACTGTTGCAGCCAAAACTTCCTTGCTGGCAGCGATAGCAGCTTGATGCAGCGCGTTTTCTGCTTCAGTTTCAAAAAGCTGTGGGTTGATAGCAGTTTCTGCTTCAATTTTCTTGCACAGGTTAGCAACACGGGTAGCAGCCTGAATTAACGCAGGCGCTGTTTCGCTAGCAATAAATTTATTGAGCGCTACGGCGCGAGCATGCAAATCGGCAAAATCGTCGTTGCGTTTTTCTGCCAAAACTGCGTCAACTACGTCATAACGAATGCCTTGGTCAATCAGCATATTGCGCAGGCGCTGTTTCATAAATTCAACAATCTGCGGCACCAGCTTAGCTGTTTGCTCGGGAGCAATTTGCAGAAGATAGAGCATACCGGCAACAACCTTATACAAAGAAATATGATAATCGGCGTCAATTAAAATATTGATAATGCCCAAAGCCTGACGACGCAGTGCGTAAGGATCTTGAGAGCCAGTAGGAGCCAAACCGCGGCTGAAGGTTGCGCAGATATTATCTAATTTATCGGCAATACCTACGATACGGCCGATATCGGTTTGCGGCAGCTCGTCGCCAGCAAAACGCGGCAAATAATGCTCGAAAATACCCAAAGCAACTTCCGGAGCTTCTCCGTCCAGTTTTGCGTATTCGCGGCCCATAGTGCCTTGCAGTTCGGTAAATTCAACAACCATACCGGTTACTAAATCGCATTTGCACAGCAGTGCTGCGCGGTCCAGCTTGTCCTTATCAACCTTAGCGTTGATGGCCATAGCCAGCATGTTGGCAGCCTGAACTAAGCGATTGCTCTTGTCGTTCATATTGCCTAAGCCTTCTTGGAAGGAAACGGTTTTGAGTTTTTCCAGACGGTCAACCAGCTTTTGCCTGCGGTCTTCGTTGAAGAAGAATTCTGCGTCGCTCAAGCGTGCACGCAGTACGCGCTCGTTACCGTGAGCTACAACTTCTAAATGGTCGCTGCCGCCATTACGCACGGTAATAAATTTGTTCAGCAGAGAGCCGTCCTCAGCCATAACAGGGAAATAGCGCTGATGGTCGCGCATAGGAGTGATGATACATTCTTTAGGCAAAGCCAGGAATTTATCTTCAAATTTGCCGCACAAAGCAGTAGGCCACTCAACAAGATAATTTACTTCTTCCAGCAAATCCTCGTCAATCTCTACATGACCTCCCTCAGCGATGCCCAATTCGGTTACCTGTTGACGAATCAATTCGCGGCGGGCATCTTGGTCAACCATTACAAAATTGTCATACAGAGTTTTTTCATAAGCATCGGCATTAGCAATTTCTACTGCGCCGGTAGCGCCGATAACGGCAGAAGCAACAGTATTTTTTACCTTGCTGGCAGCCGTATCAAAAATAGCCTTAGCGGCGTCAAATACAGATTCGTGCTCCTTACCGGCGGTTACAGCGGAAGGACGCAGGAAACGATGGCCGCGGCTGAATTTGCCGGATTTAACGCCGGTAATTTCTACGGGAATAACCTCGTCGCCAAACAAAGCTACCAGCCAGCGAATAGGACGAACAAATTTAAATTCGTGGTCAGCCCAACGCATATTTTTAGGGAAGTTCAGGCTGTGCAGAATGTCCAGCAGCAGCTCCGGCAGCAAAGCCTTAACTTCAGCGCCGGCCAAATGCTTAACGGCGTAAACATATTCGTCACGCACAACCAAATCCTTTACGTCCACACCCTGACCGCGGGCAAACCCCAAAGCAGCCTTAGAGGGAGAACCATTAACAAAAGCAATTTTTACGGAAGGACCTTTAGCCTCCACGGTGCTGTCAGCCTGCGTTTCGGCAACGCCGCTAGCAATAAAGGTCATGCGGCGCGGAGTGCCATAAACCTTAACAGCTTCAAAGGGAATGCGCAGCTCAGCCATTTTCTTTTCGGCCATTTCTTTTAACTGCGCCAAGATGCCGGGCATAAACTTCGCCGGAATTTCTTCAGTACCAATTTCAAAAAGTAATTTTTCCATTATTTATTCTCCCCTTTCTTCAGCAGCGGGAAGCCCATTTTTTCACGCTGTTCCACATAAGCGGCTGCGCACAGACGAGCCATAGCGCGCACGCGTCCAATATAAGCGGTACGTTCGCTGACGCTGATTGCGCCGCGGGAATCCAGCAGATTAAAAGTATGAGAGCATTTCAAAACATAATCGTAAGCAGGACGGATATAGCCAAGCTCGATAACGCGTTTTGCTTCTGCTTCATATTTATCAAACAAATCAAACAGCAGTGCAGTATCGGCAATTTGGAAATTGTAGAAGGACTGTTCTACTTCGTTAGTGTGGAAGAAATCGCCGTAAGTAATATCGCCGACCCATTTTACATCATAAACATTTTCTACGCCCTGAATGTACATTGCCAAGCGCTCCAAGCCATAGGTAATTTCTACGGTTACAGGCTTAACGTCAATACTGCCAACCTGTTGGAAATAGGTGAATTGGGTAATTTCCATACCGTCCAGCCAAACTTCCCAGCCAAGGCCCCAAGCGCCAAGAGTAGGAGATTCCCAGTTGTCCTCTACAAAACGAATGTCATGCTCCTCTTGACGAATGCCAAGCTCTGCCAAGCTTTGCAGATACAGCTCTTGAATATTTTCCGGAGATGGCTTTACGATAACCTGAAATTGATGATGCTGGAATAAGCGATTCGGGTTGTCGCCATAGCGCCCGTCAGCCGGACGGCGGGACGGCTCCACATAAGCAACACGCCAGGGTTCAGGTCCCAGTACGCGCAAAAAGGTGGACGGGTTCATAGTGCCAGCGCCCTTTTCAATGTCATAGGGCTGCGCCATAATACATTTCTGGTCAGCCCAGAATTTTTGCAGCTTCAAAATAATTGTTTGAAAATCCATGTTCTGCCTCCTATATAATGGTTACAAAGACGAAAGTGAAAACAAAAAAGCACCTACGCCCCGGTAACACAAAATGTTACAGGGACGAAAGTGCTATCAATTCGCGCTCCGCGGTTCCACCCTGCTTGACTGCAACACTTGCAGTCCGCCTCAATCTATAAACTTTTACGGCTCCAAAGCGCCTTCACCCGCTGTGCCGTCTTACACCCTCACGGCTCGCTAACTGCGCAGGCTACTCCTCTTCTTCTTAGCTTAACAAATAGTATATAAAAATGCGGAACGTTTGTCAAGGTGAAAAATAAAAGCTTCATTTTTTAATCAATAAATAACTTTTTCTACACCAAACCATTGTGCCGAATCAGACCAAGGGAATTGAAATTCTCCTTTTTCATTACGATCTTTCAACAAGTTGTTATATCCTATAACTAACATATTATCTTTAATCATTATACCCTCATGACGAACTAGTTCAGTTCCAAAATACCTCTTATCTATATCATGGCTATCTACATATTTCACGAACCTACCATTGTTATCTTTACCAAATATCACAAAATCTTCATACGAATGGATAGAAAACATTACATAAAACAAGTTCTTTTCATTCGTCTTGATTTTATAAAGTTTACAATGCAGAGCATCATATTCAATATAATTATTCAGTTCACCTATACGACAACAATTTCCTCTCTCTAGAATATTAAAATCTATAGAAATCTTTGCACCTCCATGAGACACTACGGCTATTCCTTTGCCGTATCCATCGGTATACGCTTTTCTAACTTTACTATAGTGCTTATGGCCGGAAACCTTAAAAAATTTATCAAAATGAAAACCAGTATCTCTATTATTATCGAAGCTGAAATTTGCTATTTGTACTGGCTTATCAAAGTTCATTGCCATAGCTGTAGAATTAATTATCGTAAACATTAATACTACAAAAAAATCTCGTTTTTTTCATTTTTCTCTCCCATAATACGCCAATAATACTATTTACTCATCAGTAACTCAATTACGCTTCCTCTATACCGAACCATTGAACATTAGCATCCCATGTAAAAATAATTTTTCCATTAGTGCCGCTAACGGTATAAGGAACAATAATTTTATTGCCTTGCGTATATGGCTCGCCAAAACGTTTCGCAACATCCGAATCAAGGTACTCAATATTAGATACGTATTTTACTAAATCTGACATTTTAATAGCATGCCAATAACTGCCTGCACACTTTCCTATTAGACAAAATTCTTGTTCAATAGTAGGATTACCAATACCTAAATAAAACAAATCGCCTTCCAAACTAGTAATTTTATAGATATAAGGAAATCCAATAGTACTATTAAGGACCAAATTTTTTCCAACATATACTCCTCTTGTCTCAGATGCGCCACGACCTATCCTTGATGTATTCCTATATTTAATAATTAAAGCATCATCACCTGTACCAAATATAAAAGAATCTTTCGTTGCGCGAGTATACCCTGAAGCAGTAGCTTTAGATGGTCCACCAGCATGTGTACACCTATATGAACCAATTTTTTGTGGCTGATTAAACGTCATTGCAAAAGCATTTGAAGTAAACAGCATAATAATAAATAAGCTTAATGATACTAATTTTTTCATAGAAGTCTACCTCTTTTTCTAAAAACAACTTATATTATAGTCAAAGCAACATATAGCACAAAGTAATCAATTCATCCCCTAAACATCTGCACCCAATAATGCTTGTATTTAGTATTTTCATCAAAATAATATCCAACACCCAATTCAGAATATTCTTTTTGCAAAATATTTTCCCTATGTCCAGGAGAATTCATCCAAGATTCTACTACCTTTTCAGGAGATACTTGCCCTGCCGCAATATTTTCTCCTAACCATTCTCTGCCAGTTACATGTAATACTGTAATACAATCCGTACCATTAGGTCTTGTATGAGAATAAAATCTTGTCAATTCCTTCACACGAATTGCAGCACCTTCCTGCAAATCATTTGCAAGCTTTAAAGGACGAGCCCCAACCTTAGAACGTTCAATATTTACTAATTCTAAAACTTGCTGTGCTGCTTTCTCAATATTTAAAATTTCGTTTTCTTGATAGCCATTCTGCCCGCTATTATTATGAATATGCGACAATTGGCCAATTGGCACAACATGATATAGTATGTCCGAAATATATGTATTACCATCATCCCATAAACAAGATGTTCTTACCAATACATCTCCTACTGTGGGTAAACTTATATGATCAACTCCGTCTATCTGTACAATTTCTCCAGGACCTTTTAAAATTTCAAATTTCACATTATCCGAATACCATTTAAAAACAGTGCCTGCTTCTATATATTCTGCTGGATCATTACCTTGGTAAATTGTACGTCCTTCAATAGTATTACAAAAAGAAATTTGAATCGCTATTGCTGTTGCTAAAAGTGTTAGAAAAGATTTTTTCATCATATCCCTCCTAGTATCTATTCAACCAATCTTAATCTTTCATTATTTTCTGCAAAACCATTTATAAAATATTTACTTTTAAAACGAAAAACACCCTTTGTAAAAAGCATATATAAATATTGTATCATTTCTTGCCTAGGTTTCTCATTCCAAGAAAAATAACTACCCAATAATGTTTACGTGGCAATTTTTCGTTATAATAATGTCCTATACCAATAGAGCGAAATTCAGGCTCAAAAAGATTTGCTTTTAGCTTTGATTTCGTAAGCATTTCACTAAAAAAATCAATAGGCCTATCTTTTCCTGAAAAAAAGCTCTCTCCCACAGCCACTATATTTCCATCTTTTTCTATAACCTCTTTCCATGCATTAACTTTTTCCTTATTACGTTTATTTGCTAATTTTTCAGCTCTTAAAACCGCAGCAAAAAATAATCTTCGGTTTAACTCCATAGGTGGTTTTCCTGCATCTTTTCTCATAAGATTCATTATATTTGCTAAACTAACTGTATATTGCGGAAGAAAATAGTCATAACCAAATCCAACTTTTTTATGTACCTCTTCCAATGGCATCGAACCTGTTACATGAAGCAGATACTTTGATTCATCTGTTCTATTACCATTTCTATCGCAAGAAACAACCACAATATCGCCAGCTTTAAACGGAAGAATAAAAAACACATTACTCTTTTCATCTTTACGTAACTCGCAAATTGCTTTATTATCAACCTCATACATAACATTAGGAATATTTAAACTCCAAGTATCTCCTACTTTAAGATAAACTTCTTCTGTATATCCTTCTTCAGCACTACAAATACCACAACATATAAAGGACAAAAATACTGCTATAGCTATCAGCAATTTTTTCATCATGATCACCTCTCGAAGGTTGAAGTCTTTTTAATTATATGTAAAAAACAATGGCGAAATCACTACAGCAGAACACCAAAGTGATTCCGCCTAAAAAATTTTACTTATCTACTCACAGATACATTTTACCACACTGCAACAGTCAATAAATTATACGCAGACGAACGCAATTCAATATTGCAATCAATATTTTGCTGCAATTGAGCAAATAACGTTTGCGGCGCACCGCCATACTGCAAAACAAACGACCCCTTACCGTCAGCGTAACTGCTTAAATTAGCATTTTTTACGCCTTTAACACCCTGTAATGCCGATTGTACCATGTTAAGTTTATCGTAACCGGTAGAAATTACTACCAGCTCTAATTTTTGTCTGTTAGCAGAACCAAGTTCAAGCAGCTTTCCGGATAAATATTCACCCATCTCCCTACCGGCGTTGGTTAACGCTTTTTTGGCAGCAACGGCTTCCGAAATATCCACAGCAGAACCATATTTTCCTTCAGCAGCTATAATTTGTCCGGTACGCGCAATATACATTTTGGCTTCTACACGCGCGCGACAGCTTAAAGTTCCGGTACGCTTACCTTTCGGCAAAAACTGTCCCACATCGCCAATACCTTCACTAAAGGCTTCGCCTACTACAAGAATATCCGCCTGCATAGAGCTGGCTAAAGTATGTAAATCATCTGCATTTAAGTTAAACGGATTATTATACTGCATTCTTTTTTGACTAACATCAATCATATTATCAAAACCGGCATCAATAAAAGCCTTAATTACTGCGGTTTCACCGGCAGGATCAGGAATGCGGCTGCGAAGATGTGTTTCCGGAATTATTACGGCAATTTTAGGATTACGCAGTTTGACATCAATTATTCCTAAACGCGTCAATTCATCCATCAGCTTAGAATTAGGATTAGTATCAACCTCTGCATTAACAGTTACACACCAGCCGTCAACATTCTGCTGCGAAGCAATTATTTTATATTGATTCACAAATCCCTTGGAGTTAGCATAAATTTCATCTTTTAAAACTTGATTTTTTTCAACAATAGTTTCCGAATCAATCAGTACGCCTACACCCTGCTCCACAGCACTGCGCAAAGCATCGTTGACAGCTTCTGCTTCTGTCATACCCACTCCTGTTGTAGTAATATTTTTGGCGAACACGCTGCTACAAATAAGCAAGGATACTACCACAACAAAAACAGAAATAATTTTTTTCATTTTATTTCACCCGTTCTACATGACAACCTTCCATAATCTTACCTTTGGCTTTACATATTTTGCCAACGGCATAATCAGCTTCTGCTTCTTCTACCTTGAGCATACCCAAAATATTTTTTTCTACAGTGATAATTTTACCAGTCACAGGATGACGAATTACTTTCCCCTCTTTATAAACTCTCAAGTTATCACCCTTATGTATGCCACTATTCGTACCAATATCAATATATGCCTTTTCATCTGCTACACTTACAATCAAGCCGGTAATAGGATTATGCTTATCAATTAACTCTTTAACCTTTTTGGCTGCATCACTGGCGGCATTGCTGAGCATAATACCTTTATCAGGACTCTTATTTTCAAATTCGCTGACTGTATCGGAGCCTTCAACAATTTCGGATATTGCTATCATACCGGTTTTATTGTCGATAAATTTAAAGTTGAATTTTACTTTAGCCTTATAGCCTTTATAAAGATAATTATTAAAGCGTTCATAATCAGCAAAATTTACATTGCCAACTATAGTATATTCCGCACCAAGCATATTACCAAACTGAATTGCAGTATCGCCGCTTATTAATCCTGTACTATGTAAATTCAACTCGCGCAAAACATGGTCTAATTGACCGCGTTCCACTACGTTATAATTTCCGCTTTGAACAAGAATGGTGGTTAAAGCTGATTCTAAATCCTGAGCTGCTCTATTACCATTGCTAGTTCTAACACTATTTTCTATTCCTGTGACAGCAACTGTTTTTTTAGCTGCTTCGCAGGATATACAACCTACAAGAGTAAGCATCAGCAACACAGATAAAATTATCTGCAAATATTTTCTCATCAAAAACACCTCATCCATCAAAAATTATATGCTCTGCTTAAATCACATAAATAATAGAGTAAATACTCATTTTGCAAATATCTTTCTGCTACAGGCCACAACCAAATATTTTGCGCAACCGTTTCATTATATAAATTTAAATAAAAACTACTCCTGCCAAAATGTTTACCTTCTAAAAGTATAGCTTCTGTCAACAAAGCTTGAAATTCGCTTTCATTTTCTAAGACCAAATTGGCCATAGCTTTAGCAATCGAAGCATTTGCATTAGTATCTTCTGTTAAAATATTGCACACCTTTTCAGCCAGCTGTTGCGACTTAGCATAATATTCTTTACTTTCCGGTCTATATGCCATATCTCCCGCGCGGCAAAGTATAGCATAATCAAGCAAAATGCCTGCATTCTCCGGAGATTTTTCAAGCCTATTCTGCAAAATCTTTTCGGCGCGCAAAAACGCGCTTTTAGCATAAGGCAGCACACCTTTACCGCGATAAATTTGCATTTGCAGTGCGATATAGGCAATATTTTCTGCTTCGCCGGCATTTGCTTTGGCTATGTTAGAAATTGACTGCACATAAAAATCTGCTTTTTCTATAGGCACAGAAGCATTTTGCGCCGCAAAATACGCTTCATAAGCTTGATTAAAATATTGCATACTGCTTTGAAAATCCTGCTGTACAGCAGCCTTAGGCTGCAACGACACATAGGCAGCACTGCATACGTTAGGTAAAAATGCAGTCATAGCGCCAGCTAATAACAAGCTATAAAATTTCATGACCATTACCTCATATTAAAAAAGGCAGAATACCCTTTGAGAATACAAAGGATATTCCGCTTTAGGGTTAAATCACCTTATTTTACAAAAACAACAGCGCATTGGCTGAACATATTAGCTTTTTCGTTAGCCAACAAAATTTTATCGCCATCCTCTACGGATACAACTACGTTGACAGGGTTCATGGAGTTAACGCCGCCTTTAACACTGGCAGCTTTTACTACTAACGGATTAGCGCCTGCGCGAGTAGTACCGCCAGCGGCAGTCTGTAAATCGGCAGCATATTCTACCATGCCTTTAGAAATTGCAAAGTCCTTATCGATATTCAACATACCATAAATGGCTCTGCCGTTCACATCATAAATGATAGGAGAAAAAGTCGGCTCTAAGCCAAGTCCGGAAGCATCAACAATGATGCCGGTGTAATCAACGGATCTTACTTCTTTTACTTCTTCTTTAGTCAACGGAGTAGTTTTTTCGTCAACTTTCAGAGCAGGCTGCTGCACAACATTTTTTGTTGCTTCAGGAACTACAGCACTAGCTACACTATTACCTACACCAAATAAAGGTACTCTCATCGTAACAAAATAGCTTCCATCTGCATTTGTTCCTTCTTTAAGAATTGCAGCTCCCTTAACCACTGCAGCCACATTAGTTTTAATGATATCACTTTCTACCATCATATCTCTAACAGTAGTTTCAGAGCTTACAGATACACCCTTAGCAGTTTCCGCGATTAAACGATATGCATCTGCAATTGCCGCACGTCTTGCTAAGATAGCTCCGCGGCTGCCCATATTTTCCGGGCCATAGCCTAAACCGGTAGCAACGATATCGGATTCAGAACCTTTAGTCCAATCGATTGCTGCTTCTTTTTGTACACTAACATTCACAGATACGTTTGTTTCACTAGCAGGCGCCGCCATAACAGGAGTATTATACGCTCCGCCAAAAGATACTGCCAAGCCCAGTACAACTGCTGCTACCATTTTTTTGTTAATCATCTTCATCATAATTTTTCATCCTTTCAAATTTCCTTTTTATTTTAAGAGCAAAGGCACTGCTTATCTCTTTGTTGAACATAGTATAACGCGCGATTATGTCTTTTCTATGACATTTTTAAGATTTTGTACTATATTTTCTACAATTTTTAACATTGTAAAATCGGTAAGCTTTTAAGAAGTTAGCAGTGAAACCTAAAAAGCCTATATAATAACGTAAAACATTATTATATTTTTGGCTCATTAAAAAGTTTAAACATAAAATCATCCACAGCCGCATAAGCTGCCTTTTGGATAGCATTATGCACGCTATCCTGCGTAACTTTTACTGTTCCTATTTTTATGACGCTTACATTCGCTAACGAAGAACCATAAGCAACTTTTACGAAATTACTTTTTGATTTACCCTCCCCTTTTGCCACCATAATTATATTGCCGGTAGCAATATCCATCATTCTAGCAATAATATGTGCTTTAACAGTACAGACATTAACTCCGCCACCAATATTTCCCATAATGCTTGTGCCGGTATCGCTGATGCTTACATTAGTAATATTTCCGTAAATAAGATACTTAGCATCAAGCAATTCGCCTATCTTTTTAGCAGAATCAGGATCAATAATGCCTATAACATTCAAGCCATTAGCTTTGGCAGTGTTAAGCGCCAGTTCTTTTTCCATCACATTAAAGCATTGACGATTTACTAACCTAGAAATGATATAATCGCAAGAAACATGCTCTGCGTTGTTAATATTTATTTCAGCAGTACTTGCTCCAGGACGTGTACCAAAATCCATCACAGCAACTGTTGCATTTCTATCAATAGTTGCCGCTGACACGCCAGTAGAAAAACTTAATAATAAGATACATACAAACAAAACTATTTTTTTCATCAGCACAGCCTTACTTCAAAAATAATTTCCCGGCATCTAAATCAGCAACTAAAGCATCTGTTATCAACTGCGCTGTAACATTCATAGCTTTATAATACATATCATTATTCAGTTTATCACTGCCAATTTTAATAAGACCAATATTAACTTGTTTCTGAGTGTCTGTGCCAGTTACACGCTTATACCATACTACCTCACCAGTGCTGGCTTTTATAAGCCGCATATCTGCCTGAACGCCAATACCAGTCTTTTTTACATTTAAACTATTAGCTAGTGCTCCAACCGGTCCAAGCAAATTTCCTACACCTGCCGAACCCATAACTCCGGCTGCCATGTTAGCTCCTTGAATTACGTTAGCAACCTTTTCATCCATCCAATTTCCTGTACCTAAATTGATAATTGTTCCTTGAATCAAGTAATCTGCTTTGTTTGCTAAACCAATATTGGCAATAATCTTAGGAGATACATACTGTCCTACTGTAGCAGTTGTTACAGATTGAGCTTTTGATTCACTAAAGCCTGCTCCCTCAAACAAAACGCTATAATTGCCATAATTCATTGCCCACGCAGCATTTTCAAATTCTTGACTGCGTTCATCGTATAATCTCTTTTCTAAATTTTCGTCAATAACTTTCGTTTCTTTAAAATTAAATTTACCACTCGCCAAAATTTTATCTAATAGCAAATCAGATAAAGTAGCTGCCGATTCAATTCTGTCAAATCGTGTGTCATCATTAAATTTTAGTAATGCGCAGGAAGGCGCAGAATCTGCAAAAGCCATACTAACCTGCGTACAACTGTAAATAGCAATTACAGATAATAATGCTGCTAATTTTTTCATCATTTATATTCCTCACTTATTTTTTTTACTAGAAACTACTTTCACGCCTGCCGGAGGTTCTAATAATGTTTTATCCGGTGTAGGTGAAAATTCGGTAATTTTAATAATGATTTTGTTACCTTCCATCACGCCGTTATTATTTCGCCAATACTGTGCTGCCGCAATCTTTACTAAATTATAACCATTAAAATAATAGCGTACTGCTTCAAAGAAATCTTTAGCATCCGATTTGTAATCCTCATAATTTAGTCCGTTGTCAAGCCAGCCGGAACCAACATATCTAAAAACAGGCATATCCATACTCTTATTATCATCGGGTAGCAAAGCATTTAAATATCTTGTCATATTGCTGCTACCAAACGAATCACCCTGCATAATATTAGCTATATAATTTACTTCACCGCCCGTAATACTTCCCTTTTTATTACCATAAATTTCTTCTTTTTTGCCATTATTGTATTTACTAAAAAAGAATTCTTCATCATCTTTTTGCAGACGGCATTGCGTAAACGGTCCATATTTCTTTTCTTCATAACGATTTTTACCGTCTGCAACAACAATATTCTCGTTTTGCTTATAAAGCAAGAACACTGCTTCGCTACTATCCATAGTATTACTGCCATACATATGGATTTTATCTTTATTGGTTCTGCGCAGTTCCGGAGTAACATCAATATATTTTATAGTATAGATTTTGTTTTTTAACAAATTGCGATATGTATCGGAATTTCTTGCTTCTACATTTGTCGTTGTTATAAAGCCAACTCCTAAAAGCAATGAAAACATTAATAATGAAAATTTGCCATATTTCATAAATTTTTCCTCCATCAATATTCTTCTACCAATACTGGTTTTTCAATTAAATCATTCATATCACCAATACCAGCAGCATATACTTTACAGCCTTCAGGAATTTTGAGAATATTTTCCGGCAGTTCTTGGGTAATTTTTTTAATATCTATATTCCTCATAAAGACTTCTCCGCTACTATCACTGTACGTAAAAGTTTTAATATTTTTTAACTCTCCCTGTTCATAATAAAAATAATAATTAGTAGCAAAAAGAGTTTGACCGGACCGATTCGGTACGCAGGAAGAATATTTATCATAAACAAATTCTTTACCATCAATAGTTTCACTACCAGATTCTACAAATTGTGGCGTAGCTGCACCGGCATAATTTTCGGCAAACATATCATTAGGAGCAAAAATAGCTAATTCTGTTGGCAAAGCAAGTTTTTGTTTAACTGCATTCCAGCCTTCCATGGGATTCAAATTAGGATCGTTTAACTGATTCCAAGTAGCCATGCGTGCTTTCTTTTTACTATCAAATTGATAAAATTTTCCGGCTTCATAATACGCTGTAGGCACTTTCGATTCATTCTTAATAAACAGTGATCCTAACGCTAAAAATGGATTTATCATAGCCAGTCCCATACCCGCGTAAGGATTACCTTTTGATTTGTATATCGTATAGTCCATTCTTTTGTTATCCTGAACAGATAAAATCTTTTTAGCATAATTCAGTTCGTATTCAACATAAAATTTCCCTGATTGCAAAATATCTCTATATTTTGCGGCTTCCGGTTGCTCGGCAAAAGCGCTTGCAGTTAAACAGCTAAACGCTAATGCGATTGCTATAACTTTCTTTTTCACAATAAATCCTCCCAATAAAAATTTAGAATCCAGTTTTTATTTTTAATTTTTTACCACCGTTAAGCACTGTCATAATTCCGGTATTACCATAAATAGCATCTCTTACAGCTTTACTAATTGCATTACGAACTTGAACATCAGATACTTCTACCGTACCGATAACAATACTATAATTCTCAGCTTCTCGTTCATAGTAAATATTTTTATTACTTATTCTATCAGTATTTGCATAATTATTATTTTCAAAATGCTCATCAGTATACCCGCTTTCATAACTATTGCCAGATTCATATCTATCTTTATCAGACAAATTTCTCCTATAATCGTTATCCTCACGGTAATCTACATCAGTTTTTCTATAATCTGTTTTCTGTGATTTTTTTCTAGAATTAATACTATTATATAAATTATTACCACTACCTTTATCATATTGTCCTTTATGATAATATTCTGTTGTAATATTTTCATTATTGACAGGATTCGTTTTAGTAACTGTCGGCAATGTAATTTTACCATTAAGATATAGTTTCAAACGAGACAAATCAGTCAAACTAATTTTACCGTCTTGGTTTACATCAGCATTTACTTTAATAAATGTTTCTTTTATCGGCAACTCCACAAGATAAGCAGATAATAAATCTACATCTTTTTTATCAATACTGTTATCTCCATTTACATCTCCTAATTTATAATACGTAGTTTGGTAATTATAACGATTATTATTAGACCAACCAGTTGTCTGTCCAGCACCATAATTATATTGATAGGAACTATTGGTTCTTCTATCTATAAATTCATCTAACTCTTTTGCAGTTTCCAAATCTTCTTGACTAATGTTTATATTTTTGGAAACACTAATATTATCGCTTATCTCTTTATCTCTATTTTGATAACTATTTTCATCTTTGTAGGCTAAACCATTATCTTTTTCATAATTGTTCGATATACCACTACTTGTTCTATTATAAATATTTTCGGTTTCAACTTTTCTATTTCTATATTTAGTAAATCCCAATTCCGTCATTGTACTTGTAGAACTGCCTTTACCAATGCCGGCAGCTACAATACGCCCTGTTTCAATGTCCACAATGCGAACAGTAACATTAGCATTAACAACATGCTGAGCATTATTTGCAGTAGCATTATGAGCACGTATTCCGGCAATATTTTCTTTAGTTGTAAGGCCAGTTACGTTACCAATAACCATAAACTGTGCGCCAGCAATTTTACCCATCTCTACAACAGTCCCTTGATCTACTAAACCGGACATATTTATTTTATACATCTGTGTAATAGCGCTAAGCTGTTCATAGTCAATCAAATCAAACCAACCACTAGCAGAAAGTTGATAAATTGCATATTCTGTAGCCATTGCCATATCATGTTCCCTAAGGCCACGACTAGTAATCGCCTTGTTACCAAAATCCATTACTGCTACACGTGGATAATCCTTAATGTTAGCTGCACTGGCAAAATTTGTTGTTAAACATATCAACGGTATAAATATATACCTGACTAACTTATTCATAATTTTATTCTCCTTATTTACTATACATTTTCTTGCTTTCTTTTATTTCTTTATTCAATTTTGAATAAAAATTTTTCACAATAGCCGTATACGCATCTATTTCTTTATCGTCAATTTTATAGTTTTCATATTGAAATAAAGTTTTACCTGTCTTTGCGTCCAATAAATTTATAGTTGCTCCTACAGAGGCAGAAAAATGATATCCTCCAGGTCTATCATATATTTCAGATTCATAATGCTTAATATGCATAGTGTGCTCTTTTCCCTTACTATCTTTCCATTTCTGTTCTTTCTCCCATACAACTCTTTCCATCGTATCTGCATAAGGTTCAAACCACGAAGCACTTAATGCGTATTTATCAATATGCACTTCAATCATTAAATCATCCGGTGTTTTAATACTGTTATCATAATTAATCGTGATATTTTTTAGTTTTTTGGACTCTTCTTTCAAGGTAAAATATAACGATTTAACTACAAATTCATCATTAGAAATATTATCCGGCATATATATATGTCCAAAACCTAACTGTTTAGCATTAACCAGCTCAGCAGAAGCAGCATACGTTACATTAGACGCTCCCATCATTAAAGATACAATGCTAAATCCTAAAATAATATTTTTGAACAATCGCATGTTAATCACTTCCCTTTATTTTTTCTTGCCTCTTTAAATTCTTTAGAAAACTCAGTTAAGAGATTTTTGAACTGTTCTTCCTCATTTGTGTTATAGCCTTGCGTTCTATGTTGAAGTAACATGATTTTTTTGCCATTAGTATCGTACAAACAATATTCTAAATTTAAAATATTTAAATATACATACTGTCCCGGAACAATATGTCTTACTGACCACGTCTGTCTATTAATAGTTCTATCTCCATCAGGCGCATCAGTTATTCTAGTATAACTAGTCATATTAACATAACATGCTTTTGCCGGCGACCAATCTGTTTGGACTCTATTAGTACGTATATTACATATTAAATAAGCATCTGCTCCTGTTTTTTCTTTTACAGCTTTTGCTCTGTCTGCTTCCGTCGGATAATCATTTAATAGTGATAAATAATCTTCATTTTGTACTACTATCATACTTTCCTGCGCATTATCAGGCGTTAAAAGAGCAAAATAAACATTTTTAGCACGCTTAGTCAAATAATCTTTCCACAAATCTTCAATATCGTTAACGCTTTTGTGTCCATTAATTGGAAATACCACTACTTTTCTTAATTTACCAATGCCAGCCGATTTATCATACCACACATGATTATGCGCAAAAGCACTTACGGTCAACATTAGTAAGGTCAATGTACATAAACAAATTCTCAACATAAACGTCCCTCCAATTTATGCAGCTTTAATAATTTTTTCTGCTAATTCATGCACAGCTTTGGCCAAAGCATTATGCACACATTCTTCAGTAACATTATCTTTACCAACCTTTAGCATATGTATTCCATATTGTCCCACAGCCTTTATACTTGTTGATTCTCCTTTTCCGGTAACAGTACATACCGTTTTTCCCGTAACAGTATCTACAACATTTGCACTTAAATCAGCACAAGCAGTTTGCGATTTACCATCATAGACTATGCCAGTTAAAGTGATAACTCCAGTTTCACTTGTTTTTATACTAAGATTGGTCAAACAACCATAAACTATGTATTCAGTATTAAAATGTTTTAAACAGCTTTTATCTTTACCCAGCGTCAATTGTAAAGCAATTTCATCAAGCCTTCCTTTTAATACTTCTCCAGAAAAATCATAAACATCAAATTTTCCGCTGTTCATTAATTCCTCTGCCAAATAATCATCTGCAATTCTAAAGGTATCAACTACTTCATTATTAAGATTGGTAAAAGTAACTCTGCTTGTAAACCCTATAACAGAAATAGTTGGTATTTCAGCAGCAGATGCCAGATTAAAAAATGTTGTTAAAAACAAAATTAAAGCAAGAATTCTTTTAATCAATTTCTTTCAACCTCTTCAATCCAGTTTCAATAACGTCTTTAGCCGCACGTTCAGCCTGAACTTCTAATAAAGTGTGCAAAAGCTGTTGTACAGTAAACGTTTTGCCATATTTGGCCAAGATAATATTAATAACCTGCGTTGTTTTATCGGTAAAGCTAGTCCCTTCAAAAACCATTCCCGTTTTGCTATTTACCAAATAATAATCCATATCTAATTTTAGCTTCATACCCTTTAAATCTTGAAAATTGATGCCAGTATAATGATTTTTTATAATTACATCTACTGCTTTTAAATTGACAAACAACATATAGTCTGCTCCATGAAGATTTCCTAAATATTTTAGTTTTTCTCTTAAATCATAGTTAAGACGATAAATAGATTTGTCGCGTTTAGATATTTCAGGCAAAGAATCATAGTAGTTCATTAACTGAACACAAGATGAATCTCTATCAAATTCTTTTCCGTTTACTATTGCATTCATATGAATTTGCTGAAAAAAATCATCTAATTTTAAAGTAGTGCCATCATCCAAAACTGGATCAATCATTAATTTATTTTCTACCCTAACCTTTTTAGAAGCATAAAATTTTTCTTGTAATAATTCTTCAAAAGTATAAAAAAATTCTTGTCTTAAAGACTTTTCCCCGTAACACCTTACTTCACAAAGTACAATAGACGGCAAGCTCATATCCTGCTCAAAAGCTGCATAAGATGTTTGTATTTTTGAAAAAGCCAAGAATATAGCAATTATACATACAAAAAATTTATACCTTTTCACAATAAATGCTTCCCCTTATAAACTTATTTTTTCTTTCTTTTTCCTCGTCCGTCCATTTTAGCAAGAAGGCCATTTTTTCCATTAACTACGTCGTCAACAGCCTTTGCCAATGCATTGTGTACTTGAATTTGGCTTATATCATGCGCTCCTATACGAATAAAATGCCCATTGCGCGGATGATATCGTCTACCTGCCCAATGTCCAATTTCTGTTCTAGTGCTTGTAGAAGAACCAATTCCTCTAGCAGCCAAAACTATTCTTCCTGTTTCTAATTCTATAATACGCGCTGTAATGTTAGCAGTTACTACGTACTGCTTATTCCCAATACCGCCAAATCCAAAATTATCATAAACAACACCTGTTTCTTTACTGCTTAAACCGGTAATACTTCCATAAACAAGATACTCCACACCTGTAAGCTGACCTATTTTGACAGCAGTAGAAGGATCTATTAAACCAGTAAGATTAAGATGATGTTCATTAAGAATACCTTGCAGCTGCTCACGTTCCATTATATTAAAACGCTCACTGTCTAACAGTTCTTCCAACATATAATCACTAACCATGCTGGCATCTTCAAAAGAAATATTATAAGATACAGCAGCTTTGTTGCTGAATTCTAACAAAGCAATATTAGGATAATCATTGAGTCCCGCAAAACAAGTTGAAGAAAGCAAACAACATGACGCAACCGCTGCTTTTTTCATAATTTTAGAAAACATCTCTGCGCTTCCTTTCCTTAAATATCCAATTTCATAATTTACGACACAATCAAAGTCATTCCACTATTACTAATCTTCTCTACATATATACCCAGCTTGCTCTTTTCTTTTAATGCACGAACAATAAAATGTAGTTTTTGATTAGTGTCTAACTCTAAAATAGCTTTATTCCCATTATGCTCACGAATATACACATTTTGTACTCCAAAAACACTACTTAATTCATTTGCCAACTCTTCTACCTTAGCATAATCATTAGTAGATACAATTACTTGCATACCCTGGGAAACAGTCGCAGACATTTTTTTAAATTTTTCTTCTAATTTTTCTGCGGCTTTAGTACCAGCATCTTTTAAAGCTTTATCTGAAGCTCTTTCACTGTTACCTTCTATTCCTTGTCCATCAACGCCAAATGTTCCGACAATATCGCCAGTATCAAATTTAATAATCTTAACATTAATAGCTGCTCTGCCACTAGTCAGCAATGTTTCAGTATAAGTATCATTTTTTCCCGGTATTCTAATATTATCCGCATCAGTTTTAGATTTTCCTAACACTAAATAATCAATTCCATAACTGCTTACATCACCTATTAGTCCTCTTTGACCATTATAAATACTGTTAAGTAATTCTGAATTTTGCAATTTAGAAACCATATTAGCATCAACTACATGAGAAAAGCCTAATTCTATTAACTTTTCATTCATGGCAGTTTCCGCAATCTCATCATTTTCGACTTGTCCATATTGTGTATTTTTTAATACCACTACCGCAATTCTAGGATCATTCAACATCATGATCATGCTCAGCCTATCCATCAACTGCGAATTAGGATTAGTGTCCACATCTATCTGCGCTGTCACACGGTAGCCTGCTGCATCTGTAGCTTCGCGTAATATTTTTATATTTTTCACAAAGCCTTGCGATTTAGCATAAATTTCATCCAACGCTACCACAGATTTATCTACTAAAGTCCTGGAATCAATAAATGTTCCAATAACATTTTCTACAGCGTTGCGCATTGCATCACGCACTGCGCTGTCTTTATCCATGCCAACGCCGTCAACAGTAGTAACCTGCGCCAAGGCTGTATTTCCTATTAACAATAAACCGCAGCATAACCCTAATAATTTTTTCATTTGTAAAACTCCTCACCAGTACTTATATATTAAATTTTTATGCACTATCTAAATTTAATACAAACTCATACAAGTTTATATCTTTAAAATTTTAAAATTAATAACCTTCTAATTCAATTTCAAAATAACCTTTTTCAAAAGTTGCGTCAAAATCAGCCTTAGCTAAAATAGCGTTTATTTTTTGATTTATAATTTGCAAACATTCTATCCCGTTTCCATAACCAAATACTTGTAATTTTTTCCCCAATCGTCCTGCTTCAGCCACAACTAAATACTTCTTACCATTCGATAATGTTAACTGATAACTTTTTCTTCTACCAAGTTGCCCAGCCCACGTTGTATAACCACAAAAAGTATATTTAGCATTATATCCAAGTTTAAGTGCTTCTTGTATTTCTGGTGTTAACATGCACATAACATCTTTATGTGCTTTTATTTCGAGATCAGAATATGTGCAAAGATTATACAAATCACTATCACCCTTGAAAGACTTCACAATAATTTCCTCTTCTATTTTATTTTGTTTGTTAAGCGAAACTAAAATAAAAGAAATAATAGAGTTATTATCTATTTGTTTTTCATTGGCTCATTGTATAATGAAATTGCACACCTGAAAAATTGAATAAAAAATAGTCCATTGTGATACCTTTGTGTTAAGATTAAGTTGCTACACAAAAACTAACTAAGGAGTAATCACAATGGACT
>Ga0129317_1000908_pt1 | contig 25605 bp, 20 predicted proteins | sample Cm1ome_FD_94430 | JGI IMG/M metagenome (GOLD analysis project Ga0129317, IMG submission 94430) | Eastern black-and-white colobus group fecal microbial communities from Wisconsin, USA - Cm1105 metagenome | ecosystem: Host-associated > Mammals > Digestive system > Large intestine > Fecal | place... | reverse complement strand
GGCGAACGGCAACTTGTACTCATAGCCCGCGCCCTCATGCAGGATGCGAAGCTTCTCATACTTGATGAGCCGACATCGTTTCTTGACTACTCAAACCAGCTGTTGGTGTTGGAAAAAACCTACGAACTTGTCAAAAAAGGCTACGCCTGCCTCTACTCCACGCACAACCCAGACCTTGCACTTGCATATTCCACAAGGGTCCTTGCCATGGACAAGGGCAAAATTGCGTTCTCAATGAAGCCAGAAGAGCTTGAAGGCAGTGATGCATTGTCCTCCATATACAAGAGGCCGCTGATGGTCGAAAGAACCCATACAGGGAGGCTGATATGTGTACCCCTGTAGGCCCATGGGAACCAGACGTTCCAGTGCGCCCTTGGTGGACAACTCAGAAGATAGACTGGTACGTGAGAGCCTCCATGTGTAGCGATTTCCACAACAGGCTTGCCCATGAGATTGCAGGCATGATAACTCAAGAAAAATCCGTTTTGGAAGTAGGATGCGGACTTGGCTATATAACCTCACAGCTGTCCCAAATGGGCTACGACGTGTTTGGAATAGACATCGACGAAGAGGTAATAGAGAAGGCGCAGGAGCTACATGGAAACCCAGCTTCCAAAAGAATAAAACCCATAGGAAAGCAGCATACAAGAAACCAGCAAAGCCTATTCGGCTTGGAAGACTACAGGACAAGCCACCGCATGGCAAACGTCGTACTTGCAGTCTTCTGCGGCCGTATAGAAGAGGAAGGCCTTGGCGCTTTTGAAAGACTCGCCACTGAAAGGATCATCTATATCGTCTCCCAGCATAAATCAAACAACCTAAAACGCGACAGAACCGCAGAAATATGCACATATCTTGAAAAAAGCGGCCATCACTTCACGTTCAAGGAGCTTTCCCTGAGATTCGACCAACCGTTCACGTCACAGGAAGAAGCTGCAATTTTCCTGGAACTCCAACATGGCAACGTGAACCTTCCAGTGAAGAGGAGCAAAGGGCCTTACAAGGACCAATATCCCTATGTATTCGAAAACGAAAAGAAGATGTCCATATTCGTCATCGACATCTGATATAGAGAAATCTGATATAGAGACATCTGATACAGAGACATCTGATACAGAGATTTGCAACTGAATCTCGAGGAGGAAAAATGAAAAAACTACTGGCTTTTGCAGCGATTCTTCTCGTTGCATTCTCAGTTATGGCACAACCCGTCCAGGAAAAAGCACAGGAAAAAGTACAGGAAAAAGCGCAGCAGAACGCACAGACACCAACGACACAGGTGTTCGTAGACTCTCTTGGAAGGGAAGTAGAACTTCCCGTGGACATCCAGAAAGTCGCACCATCTGGAACAATGGCACAGGTCATCGTCTATCAGATAGCTCCAGAAAAGCTCTGCGGACTTGCCTCCAGCCTTACAGGAATGACAAAGGAGATATACCTTGATGCCATGGCAGACCTCCCCGTATTCGGAACCCTCTACGGCAAGAAAGCCAACCTCAACAAGGAGACTGTCATCATGGCAGCCCCTGATGTATTCATAGATGTAGGCGATATAAAGAAAGGCTCGGCAGAGGCTATGGCAGCGGACTTGGACAAAATACAGAAAGATATCGGAGTTCCCGTCATATTCCTCGAAGCCAACCTCGACAACTACAATGAAGTCTTCACCACACTTGGAAATCTCCTTGGATATACAGAAAGGGGCCAGCAGCTTGGCAAATACGCCGAGGAAGCCCTCCAGTATGCGAAAACCAACCCAATCGAAGGAAAGACCGTCTACATTGCAGTGTCCTCAGACGGACTTAGCACCTACACGGCAGGCTCAAGCCACAGCCAGGCAGTTGAAAAGGCAGGAGTCAAGAACGTCATCACATCAGACCTTACCCAAAGCAACGGCATGGTATCCCTTGAAACTCTCTACACCATAAACCCTGAATACATCCTGTGCGTGGAACCAAGCGCATACGACACAATCATGAACTCTGCAGAATGGCAGTCAATCGATGCAGTGAAGAACGGCAACGTCTACAAAGTCCCAAACATTCCGCACGGCTTCGTCACGGGACCACCATGCACGAACCGCATCTTAGGCCTCTTCTGGCTCACAAACGTCCTCTACCCAGAGCGCGGTGTAGACATCGTATCCAAGACCATCGAGTTCTACTCGCTCTTCTATCACTACGAACTCACACAGGACCAAGCCAAAGCAATCCTCTACATGGACTGACGACAGCTTTCCACCCGCAAGCCCCTAGGTTCCCAAGCCAGGGGCTTTTTTCATGCCCTTCCCTCTCTTTAGACCGATGTCCTTGAGGTATATTCAGCCAACGTCAAGCTTCCATCACGCACTCCCATGCAACAAAAACTCAAAAAACGCACACCTTTGTTGCAAATTTGCAACAAAACTTGCTTTTTCGCATTTTATTGTTGAAAATAAACTTATGAAGAAACTGCTCGAAGAACTACAACACATGTCAAAGCAACTTGAAATCCTACTTTGGTATGTGAGGTCAGACGTAAAACAGACCTCAAAAACATATATCGAAGGAAATCTGGTTTTCAGAAAAACAAAAGAAAGAAACATGTATTACCGCTACACTGGCAAAGAAGCACCCCTGCAGTACATAAGCCCATCCAATACGGCATTACTCGCTCCACTTGCCCAGAAACGCTATGACAAACAGGTTCTGAAAACCGCAACAGAGAGGAAGCAGCTGGTCGATGGTTTCATCAAGGAACTTGAAAAGCTCAAGGATCTGGATGACCTGCCCCACATCTACAAGGACCTGCAACCAGAGCTAAAAGCCTTGGTGAAACCGCACATGGACGATAATGAGGCATTCGTACAGCATTGGATGTCCAAGAACGTTGGACACAACACAATGAAGAGCAAAACCGGAAACTACACCCAAAAGGGAGAACATGTAAGGTCCAAAAGCGAAATCCTCATAGCCGACAGGCTTTATGCAAAAGGCGTTCCATACCACTACGAACCGGTCTTCGATCCAACGGAGGAACATGCACAGCTAAGTCCTGACTTCCTAATTCTGAACGTAAAGACAAGAAAGAACTATGTATGGGAGCATCTAGGACGTATGGACGACCCAGACTACTGCTCCAACAACCTTTGGAAGCTTGAGCAGTACGCCAACGCAGGCTTCATCCAAGGAGTGAACATGATAGTCACGCATGAAAGCTCCGAGTATCCGCTAAGCACCAGACTTGTCGACCAAATCATCGAAGCCAATTTCAAATGAAAAAGGCCGGACAAAAGCCCGGCCGAGAATTCTCAAAACGAAGTTCAATTAATAGTCGGAGTTAGATTGTCAATCTTACACCTATAATCTTCCTTTGCAGAATCGAATACACAACCAGTGATTGTAAGACTTGCATCGCCATGGGAAGAAGCTGAAACATCACCTCTGATTGCATATGACTCATACTTACCCTCTGATGTAGGTTCGCTGCTGTTGATTCCCCAACTCTCGAAAGTACAGCCAGTCACACTTATTGGTGCATCGAATGTATAAAGCTGAATTGCAGCATTCCTCAAACCTGAGAACGTGCAATTCTCTATTGCAACTTCCTTCACGAATCCACCGTTTCCACTTGCTGTTCCAAGTCCAACGCCGTTTCCACGACCCTTGAAGTTTCTATAAGAGGCGTTGTCTTTGTTGGATATGTAATCATTGGTAGTTGGCCAGGAATCCTTTCTTCCCTGAGTAGCGTCATTGTCTCCAATCAAAAGGCAGTTTCTGACTACTATGTTGACAGTCTGTTTTTCCTTTCCATCAATGCTCAGGCAAAGGCCGTTTCCAGAGTTGTCGATTCTGAAATTGTTATTGGCATCGACCTTTGGAAGCAAGTCGTTCTTCTGGTCGCAATGTCTTATGACACAGTCTTCAATGGAAATGGTACGTTCTTCTGTACCTTCTGCATTGAAACCGACACCCTTTGCGAACGCTACGCCCTTGACCGTAACATCATGGCTGAACCACAAATCCTGCCACTCGTCTACGACATAGAGACCTTTGCCATCTATGACAACTGCTTCGCTGGATGAAGAACCATAACCAAACGAGGCGGTCTTTTCATCGACAGTCTTGATTTCAGAAAGATTTGCAACGTGCTTAATCTCAATCCAGCTTGCGACAAGCTTGGTGTCCGCTGTGATTGCTGATGAGAAATCAAAATCCTTTCCTTCCAACTGCCAAGCGCCGAATACATAACCATCTCTAGTCGGATTCTCTGGCTTTGCAACCTTCTCGCCATCCTTTACGACAACGGCAGAAACTTCGCTTCCACCATTGGAATCGAACGCAACGGTATACGACTTGACCTCTGCTTCAGGCTCCGCACAGGATACGACCAATGCAAGAGCAAGCACGCATAGGCATACAAAAAAGAAACTCTTCTTCATTCTTTACCCCTTTGACAGTGGGGCATGATGATTCTCCCCGACTGACGACGTCAGTCTACCCCCCCCAGCACATTGTCAACCCAGTGCTGTCTGTACGGCTGCATGAACCGATGAAGCAATGCACGCAACGACCAAGAAGGTTCCTTCGAAGGAATTTGCGATGGGATACTAGAAGCAAAACATAGGACAGTGCTATGATGCACGGCCTATGTTGCAGCGACAACGTAGACCATGCAACGACCAAGAAGGGTTGCAAGGCAGCAGATGAAAAATGTATCATCAAAGCAGCAAAACAAGCACAGAAGAGAGGTTTCCAATGGGTATTTTCGTTCTTTCAGTGGGTGGTTCCATAATTGCACCTGACAAGGTCAACAGCACGTTTCTGGCACAGTTCCTTGGAGGGATGAAGAAATACCTTGAGGAGAACTCAGAAAGCAAGCTCATATTCGTTTGCGGTGGAGGAGCACCTGCGAGGGTGTATCAGCAGGCCTACAGGGATGTAATGGGAGACGAAGCCAAGGACGCCAACGTGCAGGACTGGATTGGAATAAGAGCAACGCACCTTAACGGAGAGCTTGTGAAATCCATCTTTGGAGATCTTTGCAAGGACGCACTCGTAATAAACCCAACATCAAGCAGCATAAAGTTCGAGGGGAGGGTTCTTGTAGCGGTAGGATGGAAGCCTGGTTTCTCAACAGACACCGATGCGGTCTACCTTGCACGCCGCTTTGGAGCCAAAACAGTGATAAACCTCTCCAACATCGCAAAGGTCTATACCGACGACCCTCGTAAGAACCCGGATGCAAAACCAATCGACAACATTTCATGGGAGGATTTCAGGAAAATGGTGGGAGACCAATGGGTTCCTGGCAAGAACGTCCCATTCGATCCAATTGCATCCAAGTTGGCCCAGGAAGCCCAGATAAAGGTCGTTTGTGCAGACGGACGCAACATAGAGAACACGATTGCAATACTCAATGGAAAGCCGTTCGAAGGCACGACGATAGGCTGAACGAACCAAAGGTCACAAACGACAACCCATTTAGGCTTTTCTCTTCAAATCAAGGAACGAAGGCAGGGGGTCTGCAAATCCTTCTGGAAAAGGTTGGTCCTTTGTGAAATCGGGAATCCACAGTATCTCGTTGTCCGACTGCTCCTGCACGAAACCGTCTATTTCATAGCGGTCAAGTACGTCCAACAAAGAGGAGTATTCGCTCTTTGAAATCTTTGGAAACCCAGGGTCTTCAAGAGGCGGCACGAACTGGACCATGAAGGACAAGAGGAAGTTGTCCTTAAGGTTATCGGCATACCAGGAAAGGAATTTCATGGAGGCATCGAGAGTTCCAGGAAAGACGAGGTGCCTTACTAGAACGCCTTCAAGACCGTTTTCCATGTCTGTGCGAGGGTGGCGTCTTTTCAGGAAGCGAACCAAGGGGACGACGGCGTCACAGTAGCGTGGCAGGCCGCAGAAACAGGATGCGACGTCCTTATCAAGTGTTTTTACGTCAAGGAGATACAGGTCAATGAGGTCGTCAATCAGGCGCATGGCCTCAACACTTTCGTAACCTGATGAGTTCCACACGACAGGAAGAGAAAGCCCCCTTTTCTTGGCATCCTTCAAGGCCACCACAATGGATGGGATGTAATGCGTTCCCGTGACGAGGTTTATGGACGCAGCGCCAAAGGACTGGAGGTCGAGCATCAGATCCGCAAGCTGCTTCTCCGTGACGGCAACGCCATCATAGGAACGACAACGGGCGCCTTCCTGCCCATCCAACGCACCGCTTATCTGATAGTTCTGGCAGTACTGACAATGCAGGGGACAGCCGCAGAAGAACACCATGCCTGAGCCGTGTTCGCCGGTAATGGGCGGCTCCTCTCCCCTATGAAGGCCCACCCAAGCAACGCGCATCTGGCTCGTCTGCCCACAGCGTCCAACTTCACCTGCAGCACGGTCCACCCCGCACTCGTTTGGACACAACCTACAGTTCGAATACTGACTACAAAGCTCCATTTGCATACACCTTGACCCTCAGCGCCAAATATATCATGTTTAGTCGCATGAGCATACGGGATTTGTTCGACATAATACACACAAAGCTACACACAAGACGCAACACACCAACGGATACGACATCACAGCCCGTCAAGACCGATGTCCCTGAAACCACCGCACCGCAGGAAGCTCCAAAGCCGCAAAAGCCAGAGGAGCGCTTCATCCTTTGCATTGACGGCGGAGGCATGAGAGGAGTCATTCCAATGGTGCTGCTCCAAAGACTTGAAGATGAGATAAGACGCTGTGGCGGCGAGGATAGTCTTGATTCGTACTTTGACTACATAGCGGGGACCTCGACGGGAGGGCTCATATCCCTTGCACTTACCTGTCCTACCGTGTTCGGCTATAAAGTATGCAAGAACGCACCACAGGTGCTACTTGAGGACATTCTAGAGCAGTATATGTCCATGGGAAAGACCATTTTCCCAACTTCAACATTCACAGGACTTAGGAAGATAGCATCCACGAAGTATCCTGAAACAGGCATAGAATCCATGCTTGACGAGTGGTTCGAGGATTCCAGACTTGGAGAAGCCACAGTGCCAACCTTGGTGATGAGTTACGACCTGTTCTCAGGAACACCTGTGATGCTCAAAAGCTACGAAAACAGGTCGTTCCTCGTAAAGGAGGCAGGGAGGGCCACGAGCGCTGCACCCACCTACTTTCCACCACTTATACGAAACGGAGAAATACTCGTAGACGGAGGAGTCGTAGCCAACAACCCTTCCATCTATGCGTACATAGAAGCCAAGAAGCTCTATCCGAACTGCAGGAAATTCCACATAGTTTCTCTCAGCACGGCGGGAAAAATCCACACAATGTCATTGGAGGATACATACGGACTGCTCAGCTGGGTGGATCAGGTGAACCCCATGTTCTCAACTGCACAGAAGAGGACTACGGACTATGTTCTTGAGAACATGCAGGATGTTGACTACATACGCATAGACGACCCATTGGAGCTTGGAATAAAGATGGACGATACAAATCCAGATTCAATGAAGGCAATGGTGGAGTTCGCAGGCACTGTGGCGGACAGGCATGCAGATGAGATACTGAACATAGCCTCAATGCTGCTTGACAACAAAGCCAAAGCACAGACCGAATAAGGAAGACGATAGAAATGCACCCAAAACAGGAAGAACTTGAGAACAACCTCTCGCTGCTTTGCCAGAACCTTGACAACTACCTTGAAGATGAATATGGCTCAAGATACAGGATACATCCAAACAGACTCAAAAGAGGATCAGGTTCCAACCCACGCTTCGATGGTCTGTTCTCCACCGCATTGGCCTTCACTTTGGGTTATGGTTCAAACTCAGGTCGCGGATACGTTGTGGAAGTGGATATAAGAACGTTGGATAGAGTACCGCCAGAAGAGAGACAGGAGATAAACGATGCGGCGTTCTCGTATCTCCAAAACAACCTCAAGATAATGTTCCCCAACAGAGACCTCTCCATTGTCAAAGATGGCAAGCTCATGAAAATAGTGGGCGACTTCTCCCTAGGCGAAGCCTACTGAGCCATTCTCGAACCAACGAAGTCAGTACAAAGAAACACGAATCCATTTCATTTCTCACGGTTGTGGATTGATTTCCCTCAACTCTGCATTTACTACATATCTCTCAAAATAGGGATGATTTCATCGATTGTGTATAAACATTCTCGGATAGTCCGTCTTCATAGGGCAAAGGATGTGAAAATTGCCAGGTCGTATTCCCGGAAGCGACTGTCCATTCGTTGCAAGAAGATACCGTGCTAGAGAAATTATCTTTTGAGCTGTTCCCTTGTCGGTGTTCCCAGAGACAGCATCATCGATACCGGAAGCAACTCCGATATAGTCGATGATATCCATCATTCCCACCTTAGTACGAGAGGCTTCTGATACTGTAGATACAATGTTTGAGTTTGAGACTTTTCCCCCATTTCGACTCTTTGGCCGGGTAGGTACGGGCATATCTGTTCCTTTTGGAATTTTTGAAAGGATCTTACTAGAAAGTACTTTGTTATATTTCTTTTCAGGATCATAAAGGGTTTTACGCTCTATAACATATATATCCCCGTTTTTTTTGAGGTTGATGAACAATTCGTGTCTTTATTTCACTAGATGCTATTGCTGGCATGGCTACCCTCCTGTTTGAGTATCAATTATTGAGCTAGAAAAGGTTTTGAGTACAGATTAGACAACTTTTGGGTTAATACAGCAGGATTTTATCCGATAATTGGTACGGGAAAAGATTTTGGAGATGTTCATCTTGGGACAGCTTTTACTGGCATCTTATCCAAGATCTATAATAGCGTAAGAATAGGATTTGATTTTAAGATTTGAAAATAATAAGGGTTGTGTTTAACAAAAGCAGTTTTGCACAACCCTTTCTTTTAATCTTTAAGAGCGTTTTATCAATATAATTGTTTATTAAAAGTTATATAATTCTTCTATAGGTTAAGAAATAATAAGAATTTACTAATTGACAGATTGGAATTCATACATTAATAATATTGAATTCAAAAAGGAGACACCACTATGGTAAAAATGCACAAAGTCTATTTTGTGACCGCTCTGTTATTCGTTATGCTTTCTTTATTTACATCTTGTGATAATAAACCTAAGCATGAACATACTTTTGAAGCTAGGTTTGAACAATCAGAGACTCACCATTATCACAAATCAACTTGCGGTTGTGAAGATCTAAAGGATAAGTATGGTGAGCATGAATTTGAAGTAAGATCAATAAAACCAGCTACTTGTAAAGATGGAGAAGAGATTTCTTTTTGTAAGGTATGCGATTATAAAAAGACTGTAATTTTGCCAGGGGCTCATGACTGGGGGGGGGGGATGCTGGAACAATTGTAAAAGCAGCAACCTGTGTTGATGGTGAAAGACTTTTTAAATGCAACAGATGCGGCGAAACTTATACTGAAATAATACCTGCTAAAGATAAGCATACTTTTGGTTCTTGGATAGAAACTACTCCTCCTGATTATGGAATTGCAGGTGTAGAAACAAGAGAATGTAGCGTCTGTCATACAAAAGAACATAGATCAATAGATCCACTCTTAGCAAAAGATGGTGATATAGCAATAAATCTTATCCTTAATAAAACTTATGATAGCAAGGCAATTACTATTGCTAATTCTGATATCATAAGAAAAAAAGATGGCAACAACATTTCTCTTTCTGACAGTGAAAAAGTAATAATAGAATTTAAGAAAGATTCAGAACCAGATGAATCCTATACTGAGCAAGCTCCGAAGGATGCTGGTACTTATACAGTTAGGGTAAGAATTGAAGCTAATGCAGAGTGGAATGAAGCACAATGCATAACCCCTTTCAAAATCGAAAGAGCAAAGCTTAGTGGTACTTTAATTCATCCTGAACCAAGAGAATATGAATCAGCACTTGTAAGTTTTCCTGATCTTGAATTAAAAGCAAGTGATGGTGTAGGTGTTCAAGGCGATGATGTAGTTATAATCACAAATATCAAATCAGAACAGAAGGATGTTGGAGAAAAAGTATCAGCGTCATACGATGTTGGTGCTGAATATCTAAATAATTATCTATTAGATAATTTAGAGTTCAAAGTAAATATCACACCTGCTCCATTATATGGGATCTCAGGTTCTAAGACCTATGATGGAAATAATGAAGTTACTATCATCCCTGATGCTTCTAATGGCGTAAAAGGCTCTGATAACATCGTATTAAAAGTACAAATGACATCTCCTGATGTTACTGCTTCTTTAAATCCTAATACAAAGATTCTACAAGATGGTGAAGTCACTAATAACTATAAAGATATAAGCTTTACTGGTGAAGGTGTTAGGATATTACCTGCTGAGCTTCCTGAGTTTAATTTGCAAGGAGCAACATATAAAGCTGAAACTGATGGTATTGTTTGTTTCAATTTAGAAACCAAAGAAAGAGTCAAGCTTAAGATCTTCCCTTATAATAAACAGCTTAAAGGCAACATTGATTGGGGTAGTTTTGAGATCTATTCTGCCAATGACTCAGAAGAAGATTTACGCACCATACTTGAAGAATCAATTGATAAAATTGATGGAAATAAGTTCATAGCTGTATTCGATGCAGGGGGCAACTATACTTTACAAGGATTATCAGACAATGTCACTTCTTTTGAAGATCTTACTAAGATAGGTACGGTCGAAATCTCCTCCATCGAATTGAAGAAGATCGTAGCAAATAAAGATTATGATGGGTCGCGTATAATTTCCATGAAATTAGATGAAAGTTATGGGGTCATCAATAATGAAAGTGTCTCAATTGATATTACGATGTCGAGTAAAGATGTTGATGATTCTAAATATGTAAGCCACACTGTCAAATTGAATGGTAAATCTACGACTAAATATGTTATAAGTAGGGATAATATTTGGGCTCAGATAAACCCAAAAGAACTTAAGTTTATTTCAAATAATTCAAACGATAGCTATCTCATTACACCTCGTATTTATGACCTTAAAAATAATAATGCAGTATTAAAAAAACGTACTTATGTTTTTGGAGAACTAAATGATGTTGTTCCAGGGGAAAGGGTTGAGGTTGAATGTTCTGATTCAAAGCATCCTTGGACTACAAGTCAGGTTTTTATGAACAAGGAAAATGTAAAAATATTAGGAAATTCAAATTATAAACTAGGTAAAATGCCAGAAAGTATTGTTATCAGAGATATAGATATAGATAAGTTTGAAGAAATAAAAACTACAAAAGTTGCAGATAATTCTAGTGGAAGCAATAATAGTACAATTGGTTTCCGCTATTATGCCGATTCGTCGAAGGCGGATGCCAGTTTTGAAATAAAAGTCACAAAAGTTTCAGGAAGTTCTTCCCCTGTTAAATTTGGTGTAACTTTAAATGATGGCAAGAATTTATATTGCAAAGACAATAATACTTGCATTTACGACGGACGTAAAGGTAATACAAATTCTTTATATATTTTCCTTACTGTTCCAAAAGGGGAAATATGGAAAGTAGAAGTGACTAAAAAAACTACATGATCAGCAAGTTGATGCCCCCGATAAGGATCAAAAATAATTAATAGATTTTGTAACCTTAGTAAATGAAAAGAATTAACGAAATAATAAGGGGGTAGTTATTTGCTATTAGTTCCTATATGCAAATAGAAATAAATTCTGCGCTTTTAGAGATAAAGGTGTAGTAGATGCAAATGGTAATTTCACAGCAAATGATGGGAATAATAAATGTAGTTTCTATGTTGAAGAGGCTGGAGTAGAACACTATGTTTACTTCATAGTTAAACCAAGACATGCTTTCAATTTAAAGATGCAAGCTTTTAAGTTTAATCCTAAAATGTAATAAATGATTAAGCGAAGCGATAGGAGTTGTTGTTTTTAGCAACTCCTATCTTATGATTGTTAACATTTAAAATTGTCATGTTCAAGCCTTACGGATGTTTACGACGAGAACATAGAACATTTCAAGGAATGGAGTCTAAGAAAAGGACGAATCGACAAGAGCATACTTGAAGAGCCAAAAGATGCCTTGATAGAAAAACTTCATCTAGTGAATGGAAGCTATTTGACCAACGCCGCAATGCTCCTTTTTGGAAGAGACCCTGAGAAATGGCAACTTGGAGCCTACATAAAGATTGGCTATTTTGAAACGCATTCCGATTTGAAATACCAAGATGAAGTCCATGGGTCGGTTTTAGAACAAGTAGACAAGGCTATAGAATTGGTCTACCTCAAGTACATGAAGGCAAAAATCACCTATGAAGGCATACAGCGCATAGAACGTTACTTTGTGCCAGAGGATGCCCTTCGCGAAGCAATTCTAAATGCCATTTGCCATAAGGAATACCAGTCTGGTGTTCCCATTCAAATTAGCGTATACGAAGACAAGCTTTACATTGCCAACTGCGGGAGGCTTCCTGAAAATTGGACGCTGGAAAACCTAATGATTAAACATGCCTCCAAACCTTACAATCCAAATTTCGCCCACGTCTTGTATTTGGCAGGTTTCATTGAGAGTTGGGGACGAGGGATTGAAAAGATTTGCTCTGCATGTAGGAACAGCGGAGTTCCAGAGCCGGAGTATACAATCAATCCAGGGGACATCATGATTAGATTCTCCGCCCCGGAAAACTGGATTGAAAGTTCAAGCAACTCCAGAGAGAACAAAGAAAAAGAGGGCGAAAAGGTTACAATAAAGGTTACAATAAACGCCACAGAGAAATTGGATCAAAAATCGCTCCAAATCATTTCTTTACTACAGAAAAACCCAGAATCTACAACGACAAATATTGCAGAAAAAATGTCTACAAGCCGCAAAACAGTCTCAATTCGTTTGAAGAAGCTCTGTGAGTTGGGCATTGTCAAAAGAGTTGGCGCAAAACGCAATGGAAGATGGGAAATAACAAGACTGTAAATAGTTTAGTATTCTTTGTACGGCACCGTTCGCCCTGACGCAGTCAATGGCTGCAGAAACAGAGCTCCCTCGACGGGATTTAAGATGCAATACAAGGCAAAAGAGCATGGACAGTACTAATTGTACGGCCATGCTCGCACCAACGAAGCAATGCGCTTAAAGCCCTAGAGGCCCCTCGACGGAGTTTGCAGTCAGGGCAAGGAAGAAGAACGGTGACAGTACTAGCTGTACGGCACCGTTTGCCTTGACGCAGTCATTGACTGCAAAATCCTAGAGGGTAAGACCGCCAATGGCGCAGCCAATGATTGGCGAGTCCTCTATTCTCGTGAACACCGCATGACGTCCCTTCTGCGCAAGGAACGCATCAAGATATTCCTGCGTAAAGCTTTTAAGGTACGCCGTCTTGTAGAACGTAGTGCCGTCAGCGTTTATGAGAACCGGGTGGTCAGGGTCCTTTCCAAAGTTCGTCATAAGAACCGCCGATGCCAGGTTCACAGCCGTAAGCTTGGCCGCACGGGAAATGAAGGCGGTGAGAAGCTCGCACAGAGTATCGGCATCCTCTTCGTTGCCGGATACGCACTTTACAAGCACATTGTCGTCCATTGAGCCGCAGTCATAGCACTGGGAATCTGCATCGCATGGATATTCAGACGGAGAATCCTCGTGTTCAAGGAAACAGCTCAGGTCCTTGGTCTCAAGAGATCCGACGCAGGAGCACATCTCGTTGAACCTTTCACAGAAGCCCTCGCTGAAAAGTCCTTCCTTCACTGCGGTAACTATGACATGCCTTCCAAGAGGACCAAGGTACGCACCGCTTATCATCTTCTCGAAGTTGTACGACTTGGGGTCCACCGTACCGTCCAGGAACTCTCGGTCAATGTCCCCAAGACAAATGTCCAGGCATCCGGACTCAACGTTGATTATCTGGCTGCCCTGCATGCAGTGCCCTTCCGGGAGCTTTTGGATCCTGCAGTTCTGCTCTATATATGCAGTGTTCGTGCCTGTTCCAAGGATGAAGCCTATGCAGCCGTCGTACTTGCCGTCAGTGTTGTGCGACTGTGCGGCAAGAAGGGTCGTGACGGTGTCATTGAGGATTATCACCTTCTTCTTGGACACATCGTGCCCACGGCGTGAAAGCTCTGCAAGAAGGTTCTCCCCCAAGCGCATCCCAATGACCTCAGGGGCCTTTATCTCCTTGCTGAATCCAATTGGAACGCCGTCATGGTCAGGCAGTATCCGCGCAGCATACGAGAAGCAAAAAGCAATCCTATCGCTCTTGTCCACAAGGCGCTCGATCTCACCGGCGAACACCTCAAAGAACTCCTTTGCGCCCACCTCCCTGTCGAACCCAGGCATACGAGTTCGCTTGAAATCGTGCACAACGGGCTTGAGCGATGGGTCGAACTCCACAAGGCACGTCCTAAGGTTGGTGCCGCCTGCATCTATTACAATGACCGTCTCGCCCGCCCTTGGAAGCGCATTTGGAGAACAGTAGCTTGGAATCATTGGAAGGGAGCTCTTCTGCCCGGAAAGGCCCTTCTCCATCTCGCGAATGAAATAGTCACAAATCCCGTCCATTCCAATGCCGTCTGGGTTGAGATTGTGCCTGTCCAAGAAATCCGCTACTTGAGCCTTCATATCATTCTCCTCTCAAACCGATGTCCCAAAACGCCGCCATAATGGAACAAAACGTTCCATATACGAAAACAAGGACATCGGTCTAAAACCTAAATTCTCCATTCACGAATGTATGGCTGTTTATCGAGTATTCGCCCACGGAGCTGACAACGATGTCGCCTTCATCGTCCACGCCCATTGTGAAGCGGCCTGAAACATAGAGCGGGCGGGCCATGGCAAAACCGTAGACCCTCATTTCAACCGTCATGTCAATGCTCTGTCCAGTGTTCTGCCTCGTCGTCCAAACCTCCATCACGTCATCGAACGTAACCCCATCGGGATAGCTGAACGTAATGGACCCTGACAGGAGGTAGTCTCCGTTGCCGTAGCCTCTGGATGCCATGGCCACATACACAGCAGACACCAATGGATCCTCCATTGCGTTGTTGAGGAACGACAGGAACGATGAAAGGAAGCTTCCACCCTCTGCGGCGGGAGCCAAAGCCTCCACATATTCGGAGGGGTCTGCAAGGAAGTATGCGACCCTAAGCGGGAGTTTGGAGGCCTGTCCAACGGACACCGTGCAGTTTGGAAGCGTTATGCTTGAATCCGTGCACGCTGTGACTATTGACGCAGAGAGGCAGTCCATGATTACAGTCAGAGCATCACCAACCTCGTCTGTCGTAGGTGGCAGCTCTGAATCTGCGGCATAGAGACCCGTGAATGCGAACGAAGCTATCAGGACAAATACAAAACAGCGTCTTACCATTCTCAATAAACTATAAGCCCCATTTCACCCTGTTTTCAAGTTTTTTCGTAAGAGATTCGCAAAGGCTGCATGCAATAGCCTTGGGATTCCCTCATTTCATGCCAAGATAGCGCTTCAGCGAGACGATGTATTCCTTGAGTTTCGCCAACACCTGCTTGTCCCGTGGTGCAATGTTGGTGTCTGCAAGTTTCTCGTCAAGCTTGCGTTCCACGAAGTTCACATCGTTTATCTCGTTGCCTGGAGGACAGAGCAGCCTCGTTGAAGCGAACGACTTCCATTTCTTGAGGTTCTCAGCATCAAGAAGCGTTGGGTAGCTGCGGCATACATGGCGCCACAGCATTTGGGGACATCGCGGATCCTCGAAATCCAAATTGAGCGAAAGCCTCTGCTCCGGAGGGGTGCTGCGGATGACGGCGAACAGCCTTTTGTCGTGGTCCGTGAAGAACTTGGAGTATATTGCATAGTCAGGGTCGTCAGCCGTTTCGTAGGCATCGGAGTCGTTTGTGCGTATCTTCTCAATCAGAAGCGGACGGTTGAACAGTATGGTGTTGTAGCGCTCCATGCACTCTTGGAAGTCGATTCCCAACCTATTGTACCCCTCCTCGTCCAATGCGTTCATGCCTGACAGGAACGGAACCTTGTTGACAGCTACCTTCATTATTCCAGGGGTCCTGTAGATGTCCTCGCTCTTTGCACAAAGAAGAGGCGTCACATCCTGAGAAAGGTCGAAGCACACTATGGTGTTCTCGTTCTTTGCATGTGGTGTGATTGGGACTATGAGGGACGTGCAGCCCTTTGGATTTGTGAACTGTGCGCAGGTGTGGAGCACAGGCTTTGGTTCATCCTGCGGGTTCAGATAGTTGCGTACCTCCACTTTGCTTCTGAGCTTGAGGTAGTGCTTGAAAAGCTTTGGCTGCTTCTCCTTTATGAGCTTTGCAACGGCTATGGTGGCGTTAACGTCAACCATTGCATCATGTGCGCCTATCTGCTCTATCTCATTCGCAGCTGTAAGCTCCGTAAGTTTGAATACGGGGTTTCCATTGGCCTTTGGGTTGGGCCAGCGTATGCCCTGGGGTCTAAGGTCGTGGGCTGCACGTACAAGGTCTATGATGTCCCATCTTGAGCATCCGTTGCGCCACTCCCTTTCGTATGGGTCTATGAAGTTGCGGTAGAAGAGGTTTCGTATGAACTCGTCGTCGAACTTCAATGTATTGAAACCACATACGCATGTGTTTGGCACACTGAAAAGTTCGTTTATCCTTTGTGCGAATTCGCTTTCAGGGATTCCCTTCGCCTTCACCTCCTGCGGAGTGATGCCTGTTACAAGACAGGCCTGGGGGTCCGGGACATAGTCCGCAGCCAACCTGCAATAAAGTATCACAGGATCCCCTATTGGGTTTAGGTCCATGTCCGTCCGCTGTCCTGCGAACTGCGCTATCCTGTCGTAGAAGGGCGAAAGACCAAAGGTCTCGAGGTCGTACCAAAAGAAACTGTCCTGTGTATACATGCCTTGATTCTAGCACAAATGCGCAAGTTTCAAACCCCTTTGCTCATTAAATTGCTCGTTCATGGAAAAGACTCAAAGCGAAATCTCGTAGTGTAATGTAAGATATTCACCATTCTCACATTGCGACAAAACCTCACAATCTCAGCAGGGGGATTAAAGAGTGTTAGTAGGCGTAGTGGGTGTAGTGAGGGACAGACAGAATACAAAAGCAACAAACTGCAACAAAAAACATTTTTTCTTTGACATGTGATTTACCGTATCCTACAATTCCAAGTGAAGCGTAGGCTTCGAACCAAAACAAAAGGAGAAAAAAATGAAAAAGACTTTACTGGTATCCATTATGGTACTTTTGACGGTGTCCATGCTGTTCGCTGGCGGCGCAGGAGAGACGGCAGGGGCCAAGAAGGAGATCAAAGTAGCTCTCATCGTTTCGTCTACAATCGACGACAAAGGCTGGTGTCAGGCCATGCATGACGGAATCCAGCAGGCAATAGAAGAGCTTCCTGCAGGCAAAATCGCAGACTACAAGGCAGTCGAGAACACACAGCCAGCTGACACGATGACGGCCATAAGGACATATGTGAACCTTGGCTACAACATCATCATAGTCCACGGCTCACAGTTCAGAGCGCAGGTCGAAGAAGCCGCAGCTGAGTTCCCAGAGGTAATGTTCGCATTTGGAACCACAACCGACATCATTGCTCCAAACGTATTCAGCTACATGCCACAGTCAGAGGAGACGGGTTTCCTCTCTGGAATAGTCGCCGGAATGACGACCAAGGTCAACAAAGTGGCTCTCGTAGGACCTATCGACGGCGGTGATGCCGCAAGGTACAACAGAGGCTTCGTACTTGGTGTACAGTCCGTCAACCCAGCCTGCAAGATCCAGGTCACTCACATTGGAAACTTCAACGACACGGTCAAGTCAGGCGAAGCAGCACAGACGTTCATCCAGGGTGGTGCAGATGTCCTTACAGGCTCCTCTCAGCAGGCCCTTGGCGCTCTCAGAGCAGTTGCGGACTATCCAGACAAGGACATCTGGTGGGTTGGTCAGGACCTTGCACAGATTGACCTTGACGAAGGCTACAAATGCATTGCAGCCTCCTCATACAACTACAAAGCAGTCCTCATTGGCCTTGTCGAGAAGTTCGATGAAGGCAAGCTTGGCGGAGAACTCATTCCAATGAACTTTAGCAACGGCGGTTTCGTATGGGGTTGGAACACAGCAAAGTGTGCTGACAAAATCACTCCGGAGATCAAGAAGGCTGTCGAAGACAAGATGGCAGAGTTCAAGGCACAGGCCAATATCCTTGCAAATTGGAGCGATGTAGACTACAGCAAGCTTTGATTAGCGCATTTACATGTGCCGGTCTCCAAGGCCGGCACTCTTTTTATAGTAGAGCACATGAACAACGAAAGAATAAGAGAACTTAAAGTAGAACACATAACCAAACGGTTCCCAGGGGTGCTGGCGTCGGACAACATAAGCCTGACTGTAGGCGAGCACGAAATCCTAGCCCTTGTTGGCGAGAACGGAGCTGGAAAAACGACACTAATGAACATAATAATGGGCCTCTACCAACCGGATGAGGGCCATATCTACATAAACGGAGAGGAAGTCAACTTCAAATCCCCAAACGATGCATTTGCATACGGCATTGGGATGGTCCACCAACAATACATGCTCGTGCCAAACATGACGGTGCTTGAAAACATCACCCTTGGCATGAAGGAAAGCTGGAGGACTACCAAGATAGATACGGCAATGGTCAGAACAAGGATCTCAGAGATATCCAAAAAATACAGCCTGCATGTAGACCCCGATGCCTTCGTATGGCAGCTTTCCGTTGGAGAGCAACAGAGAGTCGAACTTGTCAAGACGCTGTGCCTTGGAGCTAAATTCCTGATTCTCGACGAACCTACAAGCGCACTCACCCCTCAGGAGACGGACGAGCTCATAAGGCTTCTGGACAACATGAGCCGCGAGCTTTCCATAATCTTCATAAGCCACAAGCTCAATGAAGTTAAGGCGTTGTCACATAAGGTGAGCATTCTAAGACATGGCAGGGTCGTGTTCAACGGAAGCACTAAGGACTACTCTCCAAAGGAGATAGCTGCCCTTATGACAGGCCATGAGGTGGAGACCACAGAGAATACCGAATCTCCATGCGAGGGCGCTCCTGCCCTTACGATAAACAACCTATGCGTAAGAAGCGATAGAGGCTTCCTTGCCCTCGACGATTTCAACCTTGAGGTAAGGCAAGGGGAGATTGTTGGCCTTGCGGGTGTGTCAGGAAACGGACAAAGGGAGCTTGCCGAGGCCATAAACGGTCTTAGAAAGGTGGAAAGCGGAAGCATCTCGTTCTTTGGAGAGGAGATTTCAAACAAGACGCCGCACGAGGTAATCGGTCTAGGAATGGGATATATCCCGGAGGAACGCAATACTGAGGGCATAGTCCCGTCCATGTCCATAAAGGAGAACCTAATCCTCAAGGACAGCGAGGCATCCCGGTTCTCCAAGGCGCACATCCTCAAGGAGAAGGAGATAGAGGATTATGCGCAGGCTGCGAGAAAGGACTTTGACATAAGGTCTCCCCATATAAACATAGCAGCGGGCTCGCTGTCGGGAGGAAACATCCAAAAGGTCATCCTTGCAAGGGAGATTTCACGAAATCCAAAGTTCCTTGTGTGCGTCTACCCTATCAGAGGCTTGGACATGGGGGCTGCGGAGTTCATACATAGACAGCTTCTGGATCTAAGGAAAAAGGGAGTTGGAATCCTTCTCATAAGCGAGGAGCTTGAAGAGATAATGAACCTGAGCGATAGGATTGCCGTAATCTTCAAAGGCAGGACGCAGAAGGTCCTAATGAGGGACGAAGCCAACAGCAGCAGACTTGGAATTCTCATGGCGGGGGTCAAGGAAGATGAATAACTACAAACTTTGGTACAAGGTCTCCGTCATAACGGCGGCCATACTCATAGCCCTCGTCGTTGGGGCGCTCATAATCCTCGCTGTAGGAGGCAGCGTCTTTGAAACGTATTGGATAATCATCTCGATGCCGTTCAAGAACATGCGCTCGTTCTGCGAAGTCCTTACGAGGATGATTCCCCTTATGATAATAGCCTTGGGCATTAGCGTATCCTCAAGAAGCGGAATAAACAACATTGGAGCTGAAGGCCAAATGTACATGGGTGTCATAGCCTCCTGCGCCATAGCCCTCCACTGCGATGGAATTCCACGCATCATTGCAATCCCACTTTGCATTCTCTTTGGGGCAATTGCGGGTGCGGCATACGGCTTCGTTCCAGGTTTTCTTAAGGCGAAGCTAGAGGTAAGCGAGCTGCTTTCCACTGTCATGCTCAACTATGCCGCAGCGCAGTTCTACCTCTTTTGCATAAGGATTCCAATGCTGGATCCAAACGAAAAGACGGGAACTCCAATGACAGCAAGGATTTCGTCGAACGCAACTCTTACGAAGTTCATCAAGGGCGCATCTCTGCACCAAGGCATAATCCTTGCGGCAATTCTGGTCGTTTTGATATACATACTTCTCTTCAAGACCACATGGGGCTACAAGATGCGAGCCGCAGGTGCGTCTGAAAGGGCTGCAAGGTACGGAGGGATAAACGTTTCAAGATATCTCATCATCTCAATGATGATTTCAGGAGCCTGTGCCGGCATGGCAGGAGCCGTTGAACTCATGGGCGTGCAGGGTCGAGCAATGGAAGGCATCACATCAGGCTACGGTTTCTCTGGAATCGTCGTGGCTCTTTTTGGAGCACTGCATCCAATTGGGATAATCCCAGCGGCGTTCTTCTTTGGGATCCTGCTCTACAGTCAGGTGAACCTGCAGATCCTTACAGCGGTTCCACCAAACCTGGTATCAACGCTACAGGGACTTATAATCCTCATAATCGTCGCCGTCCAAATGGCGATAAACAATCCATACTCACAGGAACGTTTCAGAAAACGCTTCTTCAAAGGCACGATAAAGGACATAAGAAACACAAGCGATATATGCGCAAAAGGCGCAAAGGAAGCATAGGAAGGCTGCACATGGATTTCATAGTAAACACACTAACGCTTACGGTAAGATTTTCAGCCGCCCTACTCATGGCATCCATGGGTGAAATGTTCAACCAGAAGGCGGGAATCTTCAACCTTGGATGCGAAGGCATAATGAGCATGGGGGCCTTTCTTGGAATGCTCATTCCATTCTCAATTGGCGGTGCATCCGCAGTACCTTGGTATGTGAACATCCTTGGGCTTTTGGCCGCGACAGTATGCGGAGCTCTTCTTGGACTGCTGTTTGGAATAATTGTCATAACGTTCAGAGCACCGCAGGGAATTGCGGGCATTGGAATGCAAATGTTTGGAGTGGGCCTTGCAGGCACTTTCTTCCGCTCCTACATTGGTGGCACTCAGTCCATAACGGGAATAAATGCAACAGCGATCCCAGGCCTTTCCAGGATTCCTATCATTGGAGAGGTGTTCTTCACCCACAACCCTGTGGTCTACTTTGCATACCTCATGGTTCCTGTTGCATGGTATGTGATATACAAGACCCCATGGGGTCTCAAGGTCAGAGCTGTTGGAACACATCCAAGGGCAGCCGATTCACTTGGCATAAACGTAACGAAAGTGCGCTACCAAAGCCTTGCGGTAGGCGGTGCCATGGCAGGTTTTGCAGGTGCATTCCTCACTCTGTGCCAGGCAAAGATGTTCAACGCCGGAATAATAAACGGACGCGGCTTCATTGCAGTCGCCCTTGTATATTTTGGAAAGTGGCATCCTGTTAAGATTTTCCTTGGAGCGGTGCTCTTTACGTTTGCACAGGTATTCCAGACCCAAATCCAGATCTTCGTTCCTCAGTTCCAGTACTACGAGTTCTTGACAATGCTGCCTTATATCCTAGTAATAGTGGTATTGGCGTTCAACCGCGAGTCCAACAAGCTTGGACCGGCGGCGCTTGGAAAATCATTCAATAGGGAGATGAGGGTGTGAGTACAAGCTTTTCCGTAAACGATAGCCCTGTTGTCGTAGGAAACGACAAAAAACTCATAAGATATCTTAGAGACGACCTTCGTTTGACATCGGTCAAGGACGGATGCTCGGAGGGCGCATGTGGAACCTGCACAATCCTTGTGGATGGCAAGGCCGTGAAGGCTTGCACGCTAATGGTGTCAGACATGGAGGGAAAGTCCGTCAGGACGGTCGAAGGGCTGTCGCAAAGGCAAAAGGACATATTCACCACTGCATTTGGAGAGGCCGGTGCTGTTCAGTGCGGGTTCTGCATCCCTGGCATGGTGATATGCTCAAAGGCGCTTTTGGACGAGAACCCATCACCCACGGAAAAGGACATTCGACATGCCTTAAGGAACAACATTTGCCGCTGCACGGGCTATGCAAAGATAGTGAAGGCCGTTGAACTTGCGGCAAGGATGTTCAGAGAGGATGCGGCTAAGGAAGAGTGCAAGGACATTGGTCTGAAAAATGATGAGTGCAAGGCCCTTGGCGTTGAAGGCATAGACAAAGACCGCAACTGGAGAATTGGACAGCGCATCCCACGCGTGGATGTCATGGACAAGGTTACGGGACGTGGGGTCTACCCAGATGACATCTACGCAGACGGCATGCTGCACGTTGTGGCTGTCAGATCCAAGTATCCGCGCGCAAGGGTGCTTTCCATAGACACTTCGCTTGCAATGGACGCAAACGGTGTGTTTGGAATCTTCACGGCTCAGGACATCCCTGGCGATATAAAAGTAGGACACATACTCAGGGACTGGGACGCAATGATTCCGGTTGGTGGTATAACCCGTTACCTTGGAGATGCTATATGCATAGTGGCGGGCGAAACATACGCCGATGCCCGCAAAGCCGCTGACCTTGTGAAGGTTCAGTACGAGGTGCTTCCCTTCGTTTCATCGCCATACGAGGCAATGAAGGAGGATGCTCCCAAGGTTCATGAGGAAAGAGAAGGCGGCAACCTTCTTGGGCACACCCATGTGGACCGCGGAGACGTGGAAGCCGCTTTGGCTAAATCGAAATACGTACTGCACGAGAAATACTCCACTCCGTGGACCGAGCATGCGTTCCTAGAGCCTGAGGCTGCGGTGGCGTTCCCTATTGTAGATGGTTCTGAAATCGGATCTGAAAGCGGCGATTCCAAAGTCACTGGCAATGTCACTGGCAATGTCACTGGCAATGTCACTGGCAAAGTCACTGGCGTGAAGATATTCTCCACGGACCAGAGCGTCTATGACACAAGACGCGAAACAGCACCAATGCTGGGACTGCCACCAGAAAAGGTTGTAGTAGAGAACTGCTATGTAGGCGGTGGCTTTGGAGGCAAGGAGGACGTTACGGTACAGCACCTTAGCGCACTTGCCGCCATGCTTACCAAGCGCCCGTGCAAGATGAAGCTCACGAGGCAAGAAAGCATTCTGGTGCATCCAAAACGACACCCAATGGATATGGACTTCACCCTTGGATGTGATGAAAACGGCATAATCCAAGGCCTCAAAGCCACTGTGATTGCAGACACGGGCGCATACGCATCGTTGGGGCTTCCTGTTTTGCAAAGGGCGTGCACACATGCATCGGGTCCATACAACTACGAAAACTTCCAGATAGACGGATACGCCTACTACACCAACAACCCGCCTGCGGGCGCATTCAGAGGCTTTGGTGTAACTCAGACGTGCTTTGCCATAGAGTCCATGCTCAACCACATTGCAGACGAAATTGGAATCTCTCACTGGGAGATTCGCTACCGCAACGCCATAAGGCCAGGTCAGGCACTTCCAAACGGCCAAATCGTTGACAACGCAACCGGCTTGGTGGAGACGCTTGAGGCCGTCAAGGACGAATACGAATCCAACAGGTACGCAGGCATTGCATGTGCCATGAAGAACGCTGGCGTGGGCGTGGGTCTTTTGGACTTTGGACGAGTTGACCTGGAAGTTCGTGATGGCCACGTCGTCATCCACTGCGGGGGCTCCTGCATAGGACAAGGCCTATGTACCATACTCAAGCAGATTGTCTGCGACATAACGGGTCTTCCCGGAGAACTCGTCGTCGAGGAAAAAGCCAACACCCTCAAGGCTCCGGACAGCGGCACGACATCAGGCTCAAGACACACAACCGTCACGGGCGAGGCCGCACGACGAGCCGCACTGCAGTTGAAGGCGGCATTGGACAAGGTGTCTGGTGAAGGTGCAGCCAAGGCCGATTTCGTTGCCAAGGCCGATTTCGTTGCCAAGGCCGATGCCCCTGAGGATTCGGCCCCTAGCGGATTCTCCAGCTTTTCAACGAGCAACCTCACCCCAAACGATGCCCTGAAAACCCTCGAAGGCCGCGAATTCTATGCCGAATACCTAGCAGAAACGGATCCGTTTGGCAGTGACAAGCCACATCCAAAGAGCCACGTGGCATACGGCTATGCAACCCAAGTTGCGGTGCTCGACGAGAAGACCCACAAGATAGACAGGATCATAGCCGCCCACGATGTAGGACGGGCAATAAACCCAACCAACGTTGAAGGCCAGATAGAAGGCGGTGTCATTATGGGCACAGGCTACGCCCTTAGGGAGAACTACCCTATCAAAGACTGCAAGCCACTTGCAAAATATGGCTCCCTTGGGCTTTTCAGAGCGGACGAAGTACCTGATTTAGTGCCTGTAATCATAGAAAAACCCGGCCTTGATATAGCAAACGGAGGCAAGGGACTTGGAGAGATCACTTCCATCCCAACGGCCCCTTGCATAGCCGATGCCTACTACAGGCTCGATGGTATTAAGCGCTTCTCGCTTCCTATAGAAAACACTCCATACAGCCTCGACGAAGGCTCGGCAGTGAAGCGCAAGGTCAAAAGCCTTGCAGTGAACAAGAATGCACGCTGCATAGGATGCCTTGAGTGCGTGCGTACATGCTCCAAGATCTTCTTCAAGCAAGAGAAGGCTTCACTTGCATTCCTGCAAGTGCGGGAGAGGAAAGGAATTGGCAACCAAAGCGGCATACAGGGTCTCATAACAAGACCTGTGACGTGTATACAGTGCGGACGCTGTGCAGATGCCTGTCCTCAGAAGGCCATAAGCCGCAATCAGTTTGGAGTGTGCGTCGTGGACCTCAAGATGTGCAACAACTGCGGCAAGTGCCGTGAAGCCTGCCCGTTTGGCCTCATGGTGGAAGACCCCGTCATGCACGTCTCCAAGAAGTGCATAGCCTGCGGCCAATGCGCCAAGGCCTGCCCCATGGGTGTCCTTGAAATCGCCACTCCGGAGAGTTGAGCTGAATCGTGCCGTTTCGCCATTAGGTTTCTTCAGTAAACGAGAAAAACAGAATTACTGAAGAAAGTTTTCTTCCTAAACGCTTGGAATTCGCAAAAATGAAGAAACGCCTCTCGACCCGCAAGGTCCATAGTTTTCCTTTTCTCGAGTTATGGACCTGAGATGTATCCATGGAATCGTTTGCATATTCCTATCGAACAAAATTGCGTACACACGCAAAAATGTTCAATAGAATATTGTAAAGCGACTCAGCAACATAGTATAATGCTATTGAACAAAAATGCGTATACACGCAAAAAGGTCCAATACAAGGAATGGTCATGGTCGTAAGAAGAGATATCTACCTCAACAAGCTCATAAGCAAAAAACACAACGGCCTCATCAAGGTCGTCACTGGTGTCCGCAGATGCGGAAAATCCTATCTGCTGTTCAATCTTTTCAAGGAACATCTCCTTTCCACGGGTGTTGACAGGAAAAACATCATAGAAATCGCCTTCGATGCATTTGAAAACAAGCGGTATCAGGATCCATATATTCT
>Ga0129317_1000907_pt1 | contig 25619 bp, 23 predicted proteins | sample Cm1ome_FD_94430 | JGI IMG/M metagenome (GOLD analysis project Ga0129317, IMG submission 94430) | Eastern black-and-white colobus group fecal microbial communities from Wisconsin, USA - Cm1105 metagenome | ecosystem: Host-associated > Mammals > Digestive system > Large intestine > Fecal | place... | reverse complement strand
CCTCTTTTTATATAGGCGAGGAATTCTCAACTGCGTCTGATTATGATGTTGTTTCAGAATTATCCGTACCACCACTATTGTCAGAATCGCCATTGTCGTCAGGATCTTCGGTATCGCCCTCATTTGATCCAGGATCAGATGGCTCTGGTTCTTCCGGCTCTGGTTCTGGTTCCGGTGGCGGGTCGATTTTATGACCGTCACATGTCTTGGTCGGAACAGTGTCCGGAGCGAAGTATTCGGTAATTGTATGTTCACAGATTCCAATCAGATCAGAAGGATCGCTGTCAGTTGTTATAGCAAGAAGTCCAGTCTCTGAACAGATGGTTCGCTTCACAATAGATGACGGCATTGAAAAGTTCTTATAAGCAAGTCCTAATTCGCTGTCGATTCGTTTCATAATGTTTGACCAGATTCTTTCATGGAAGTACCAGTTGCTTCCACTCATTTCCTTATTATCATCATAGCCAAGCCAGATCGCACATGTATAGTATGGTGTGTATCCGGCGAACCAGAGGTCTTTATTACCAGTCGTTGTACCTGATTTTCCGGCTGCAGGCATATTGCTAACCTGTGCATATGGAGCAGCAGTACCGGAAGTGACAACATCCTGCATAGCGCTTGTGAGCAGTGCAGCAGTCGTGTCCTTCATAATCGTGACAGGTTCTTTGGTATTATCGATCAAAATATTTCCATTGTGATCCAGTACCTTTGTATATAAGATTGGTTCGTTGTAAACACCACCATTTGCAATAGCTGCATAGGCAGCAGTAAGTTCGTAGTTATAAACACCATCGGTAATACCACCAAGTACCAGTGACTCGACGCGGTCTTCATCTGTTAAAGTACTGATGTGGAATTTTTCTGTGGCCCATTCATAACCGGTATCAACAGAAATATCCTGTAAAACCTTTACTGCCGGGATATTCATGGATTCTGCAATTGCATCACGGACAGTTACACTTCCAAGATAGTAGTTACCCCACCAGTTATTGACAGATTTTCCGTTTGAGTAGGTATATGGTTCATCTACTTCAACGCTTGCCAGTGTTCGGCTGCCCGTATCGAGTGCCGGGGCATAAGCAGTAAGAATTTTAAAACAAGAACCAGGCTGACGTGCACTTCCTGTATAAGCACGGTTAAGTCCTCGGTTCGTAGTCTTTTCTCCACGGCCGCCGACCAGAGCTTTGATATGTCCGTTCGACTGATCAATGACAGAAACGGAACACTGTGGCTGTGGGGATAAGTTTACAAATTCATCATAACTTAAGTCATCTTCTTTGGAAACACTTGCACGGAATGCTTCAATACGTGCGTAAGCAGCGTCCTGTGTAGCGAAGAGTCGTCCCTGAGAATCGCCGTACTCGTCAGCACCGAATTTCTTAAGATGTCCGGAACTGTAATTTTCCTGCGTTCCATCTGCACGATAGATGGTCAAAGCATAATCTACACCCCATTCAATCGTTGATGGGAAATTGCTGTCATCACATAATTCCTGTTCACAGATGTTCTGAATCGTTGTATTCTGTGTAGAGAAAATGCTGAGACCGCTTCCATAGATCGCATTGTAAGCCTGTGTGTTGGAATAACCAAGTCCTTCTGGGGAAGTCAGGTCTTCCATCAGTTGTTCTACCAGTGCATCATTAAAATAAGAAGTAGTATGATCTTCTTCCATGATCTGAGTGTTGACGGTCTGAATACGTGCATATACATCATCCGCCATTGCCTCGTCATATGCTGCCTGATCAATATAACCTTGCGCCAGCATGTCCTTCAGTACTTTTTTTCGCCTTTTGGCATTGGCTTCCGGATTGGTAATCGGGTTATAATTGCCTGGACTTTGCGTGATGCCGGCAATGGTTGCACATTCAGAAAGTGTAAGCTCAGAAACATCTTTTCCAAAGTAGCGGAGTGACGCGGACTGTACACCCAGGGTATTCTGACCCAGATTGATTGTGTTCATATAACTTTCCAGAATGGCATCTTTGTCGCCAAGTATGTCTTCAATTTGAGCAGATAAATAGATTTCCTGAATTTTTCTTTTGATTTTTTCCATTTTTGTCTCGTTGACAAAATCCGGGAATACGTTATTCTTGATTAACTGCTGTGTAATCGTGCTGGCACCCTGTGAGAATTCACCGGAGGTGATACCTACGATACCTGCTCGCAGGATTCCCTTCAGGTCAAATCCGTTATGTTCATAGAAACGGGAGTCTTCGACAGCAACAAAGGCGTGCTGCATGTCAAGAGGAATCTCATCAATTGTTTTGTAAATACGATTGGCGCCGCTGGTAGTAAGTTTGCCGGTTACGGTTACTTCATCATCAGCATAAATAGTCGAAGAATAGCCCTGAGGTTTAATACTTTCGGCTGTGATCTCCGGGGCATCATCGATAACTTGTTTGATAAATAATCCAATCGCAGCGGCAACGACGATGCAGGCCAATACAGCAACGATTAAAAATCCTTTAAAAAGGCGAACTCCGATTCGCTTCTTTTGCATCTTGGATTTTGAATTAACTTCCTTGTGCTTTTTAGAAGCTTTTCTTTTACCATAATTCATAAATTTTGCCTCCTTATACGCAAATATTATAACAAATATGTTAGTTTAAATAAAGCATAAAATCAAAACTTGGATACTTCCTTATAGAAAATTAAGAAAAACTTTGGAAATATTCAGAATGCATGATATGATAGAAAAAAATGAAAATTCGGAGACGGAATATGTTAGAAAAATATAAGACAGTTTATATAGGAAAAGAAGCAGAAATTATTGAAAAAAAGTCGCGATTTATTGCAACGGTGCGACCGGTAAAGAACGAGGAAGAAGCGGTCGAATTTATTGAAAGTATGAGAAAGAAATACTGGGATGCTTCACATAATTGTTTTGCATATGTAATCGGGGAACGATTTCAGGTACAGAGATGCAGCGATGATGGAGAACCTGGAGGAACGGCAGGAAAACCGATGCTGGATGTACTTCTGGGAGAAGAGATTCATGATACGATTATTGTGGTTACCAGATATTTTGGTGGTACGCTTCTTGGCACCGGTGGGCTTGTGAGGGCTTATCAGGGCGCGGCCAAAGCAGGGATTGATGCGAGTGTTGTTATCGAAAAAAACTGGGGGAGAAAGCTGAAAATAGGAACGGACTATACCGGCCTTGGCAAGATACAGTATATTTTGGGACAGAGAAAATTATCTGTTTTGGATACGGTTTATACGGATGCGGTGAAAATGGAAGTTCTTGTTCCTGTCGCTCAAATCGATTCTGTGAAGGCAGAGATCATCGAAGGAACGAATGGACAGGGCAAAATAGAAGAAGGGGAAGAGTGTTATTTCGCAGAAGTTGACAAAGAAATGATTTTGTTTTCAGAATAGTGTTCTGGAGAAATAGTGAAAAGTTTAATCACCGGAAGTGCCAAAAGGCACGTTCCGGGATGGTGTGCGGTCGCCAAGGTTTTAAGAGAGCTTAATACTTTGGCTCGTCGCCTATACAAAAAACAGGATGTGCAAAACGCACATCCTGTTTAAATATAATCTTATTGGAATTCCGGTTCAATCAGACCATAACTGCCATCTTTACGTTTGTAAACAACATTGACTTCATCTGTTTCAGCATTGCTAAATACGAAGAAAGTATGTCCCAAAAGTTCCATCTGGATACAGGCATCTTCCGGGAACATTGGTTTCATACCAAAACGTTTGGTACGAACAATCTTGATTTCCTCAAATGGAGGAATATTAGAAGGTTCTTCTTCGATGAATTCTTTACGGAAATCGTGTCCGCCCTGGTGTCTGTCAATTAATTTCGTACGGTATTTTTTGAGCTGACGTTCAATGATTTCTTCTACCAGATCAATGGATACATACATATCGTTGCTCACCTGTTCGGAACGAATAATGTTGCCTTTGAGAGGAATTGTAACTTCGATCTTCTGACGGTCTTTTTCTACACTGAGTGTAACAATAATCTCAGTTTCCGGTGTGAAAAATTTTTCCAGTTTTCCTAATTTGGATTCCACTGCATCTCTGAGTCCTGGGGTAATATCGATGTTTCTTCCGCTAATGATAAACTTCATATAGCTCAACTCCTTTATTGTATATTTCCGGCTGAATGATGGAAATAATTCAGTCGGATAAGGGTCAGAAAAAAGTTCTTAACCTTACTTTTATTATACTCTATGACAGGAGTTGTAAGCAATGAAAAAACAATAAAATATTTATAATTGTTTTCTATAGTGCGTAAAGAAATATGGATAGCCATAAACAATCCAGAAAATGACAAGAGCGTAGCGGAGCATTTTCCAGAGCAGAAATTCAAAGGGCATAAGTTTGGGTATGATATAAATGATGATTGTCAGAACCAGTCCGATCATAAGACGGAGCAATTTCTCTTTTCCTGTAAGACCCTCCTGTGTGAACCGAAGTGTTGTGTATTCCAGAAACCAGCCGATGGTAAAACCAAAAGCAGCACCTGCCATTTTATAGCAGTCCTGCACATAAGGCAACTCGATAAATCCTTTATCGTACATGGTGTATGCATACACGCAGAAGAGTATGTTTATGATCAGAAACAGGCAGGTGATCCGTTTTGTATATTGAGGCTGTTCGATATATTTCTGACATTTCTGTATTACAAGAGTAAGCAGGAAAGTCAGAAGAATAGCCGTACATACGTCCAGTGGTGTATGAACCCCAAGATACATTCTGGAAAGGCCTACCAATAGGAAAGCTGCCGTGCATAAAAGCTTTTGCCACCATTTTTTAAAAAAGAAAGCCAGGGGCGCAAAGAGACTGGTTGCACTTTGGGTATGTCCGCTTGGAAAGGAATATCCTGTGGCGGCTGCGACGGCACTTTCTACCGGTTGAAATTCCGGGTCAAGAACCCAGGGCCTTGGAATGCGGAATGCAATCTTCAGTCCCTGGATTGTGAGACCAGATGTAACGTAGGTAAATCCAATAGTAGTTGCCAGTTTCTTGTTATAACACCAGTAAAGTGCACAAATCACGATGATTGGTATGAACTCCTGCCCAAGATAGGTGATAAACTGGAAAACCTGATCAAAAAAAGGTGTCCGTAATTCAGAGAGCGCCCATAAAAATGACATTAGAGTGTGCTCCTTTTTCTCATCTTCGGATCAAGAATCTTTTTACGGATACGGAGAGACTTTGGTGTTACTTCCAGGAGTTCGTCCGTATCAATAAAGTCCAGAGCTTCTTCCAGACTGAGAATCTTAGGCGGAGTTAATTTAAGTGCCTCATCTGCACTGGAAGAACGTGTATTTGTCAAATGTTTTGTCTTACATACATTTAATTCGATATCGTCGGTCTTGGCATTTTGTCCAACAACCATACCGGCATATACTTTTTCACCAGGTCCGATGAAAAGTGTGCCTCGATCCTGTGCGTTGAAAAGACCGTAAGTGACAGCGTCGCCTGTCTCAAAGGCAATCAGAGAACCCTGCGAACGATACTGGATATCTCCCTTGTATGGTGCATAACCATCAAAAGCAGTGTTGAGGATACCATTTCCTTTTGTGTCTGTAAGGAAGTCTCCGCGGTATCCGATCAATCCACGGGATGGGATAGAAAATTCCAGACGGGTGTATCCACCATTTGACATTCCCATGTTGCGAAGTTCACCTTTTCGTTGACTGAGTTTCTCGATGACGATGCCGGTAAATTCATCAGGAACGTCCACATATGCGAGTTCCATTGGTTCCAATTTCTTACCTTTTTCATCCGTTTTATACAGAACTTCTGCTTTGCTGACGGCAAATTCATATCCTTCACGTCTCATGTTTTCGATGAGAACAGATAAATGAAGTTCGCCTCGTCCGGCAACTTTAAAGCTGTCTGTATTTTCTGTTTCCTCTACACGTAAGCTTACGTCCGTATTCAACTCACGGAATAAGCGTTCACGAAGATGACGAGAGGTTACAAATTTGCCTTCCCTTCCGGCAAATGGACTGTCATTTACAATGAACTGCATAGCGATTGTAGGTTCCGAAATTTTCTGAAATTCGATCGGTTGTGGATTCTCCGGAGAGCAGAGAGTATCTCCAATGGCAATATCTGCGATGCCGGCGATTGCCACGATGGAACCGATACCGGCTTCTTTTACTTCGATTTTATTCAAACCGTCAAATTCGTATAATTTGCTGATTTTTACTTTTTTCTTCTTATCCGGATCATGGTGGTTGACAAGTACCACTTCCTGATTGACAGCGATTTTTCCGTTATCTACTTTTCCAACACCGATTCTTCCGACATATTCATTGTAGTCGATGGTGCTGATCAGTACCTGGGTGCCGGCTTCAGGATCTCCTTCCGGAGCCGGAATATAGTCCAGAATGGTTTCAAATAATGGAGTCATGTCTACTTTTTCATCATCTGTATTATAAGTAGCATAACCGTCTCTTGCAGAGGCAAATACGAATGGGCAGTCTAACTGGTCATCATCTGCACCTAAATCAATGAGGAGTTCAAGAACTTCATCAATGACATCGGCAGGGCGTGCTTCCGGACGGTCAATTTTGTTGATACATACAATGACCGGAAGTTTCAGTGAGAGCGCCTTTTTCAGAACGAACTTTGTCTGTGGCATTGCGCCTTCAAAGGCATCTACCACAAGAACAACTCCATTTACCATCTTAAGAACACGCTCTACTTCACCACCGAAGTCAGCATGACCTGGAGTATCGATAATATTGATCTTTGTATTTTCATAATAAACAGCAGTATTCTTGGAAAGAATAGTAATTCCACGTTCACGTTCGATGTCATTGGAATCCATGACACGTTCGGCAACATCCTGATTTTCACGGAATATACCGCTTTGTTTCAGAAGTCCGTCTACTAAAGTTGTCTTACCATGGTCAACATGGGCGATAATCGCGATATTTCTAATGTCTTCACGCTTTGTTTTCATTTTAAAATCCTTCTCTGATATTTTATTTTTCATATGTATGATACTTAAAAGTACCATCAACGTCTGGTATCAATTAGAGATACAGTAGAAATCTCTAATTTTTTATTTTACCATACTTGCGAGATTTTACAAGGGGAGTAAAACAAAAAATAAAGATATGAAAATTCTGGTTCTAAAGTTGTGATTTGGTTCATAGATTAGGTATTGACCTAAAATACAGTGATGAAAAGGAAGGAGATTTACAACATATGTCAGATAAGATTATCGAAAATAACCAGGTAACTATAATGGGGCGGGTGGACAGCGAATTTTCATTCAGTCATGAAGTGTTCGGAGAAGGATTTTACATTGTAGAGGTCCTTGTGAAAAGGCTGAGTGATTCGGATGACAGAATCCCACTTATGATTTCGGATCGACTGATTGACGTGACACAGGATTACAGAGGAGAGTATATTGCTGTGCAGGGACAGTTCCGATCATATAACCGTCATGAAGAACAGAAGAACCGTCTGGTACTTTCTGTGTTCGTACGTGAATTGGAGTTCATGGATGAGGAGCCGGAAGGAGCAAAAACGAATAACATTTTGCTGGATGGTTACATATGTAAAGAACCGGTGTATCGCAAGACACCACTTGGCAGAGAGATTGCAGATTTATTAATTGCGGTGAACAGACCTTATGGAAAATCAGATTATATTCCATGTATCTGCTGGGGAAGAAATGCCAGATTTGCATCAGGGTTTGAAGTGGGAGAGCATGTGCAGATTCTTGGACGTATTCAGAGCCGCGAATATGTGAAGAAATTATCTGAAACAGAGACACAGAAACGAGTAGCGTATGAGGTCTCTGTAAGTAAGCTGGAATGTTTAAATGAATAACATCCTTCAATTGACATGATTTGCATTTAATGCTAAACTTTATAATAATTTAGAAGAAAATAAAAGTTTAGTCAGGAGGAAAAATATGTCCATTTTTACGGGTTCAGGTGTAGCGATTGTGACACCATTTAATGCGGATGAAAGTGTAAATTATGATAAATTAGATGAATTACTGGATTATCATTGCAACCATAAGACAGATAGTATCATTATCTGTGGAACGACCGGAGAATCTTCTACTTTATCAGAAGAAGAACATATGGATGTTGTGAAGTTTGCCATTGATCGTGTGAAGGGACGGCTTCCGGTCATTGCGGGTACAGGGTCAAACAGTACATATACAACGATCCAGATGTCAAAGGAAGCGGTAGAAGATGGTGCGGACGGACTTCTTTTGGTAACACCATACTACAATAAGTGTACGCAGAGAGGTCTGATCGAGCATTATAAGATGGTAGCAAAGGAAGCAAAAGCTCCAATCATTTTATACAGTGTAGCGAGTCGTACAGGTGTGAATATCGCCCCTGAAACGGTTGCAGAATTATATAGAGATGTGGAAAATATTGTGGCAGTGAAAGAGGCTTCCGGAAATATTTCACAGATTGCGAAGATTATGAATCTGACAGACGGAAAAGTTGATCTTTACTCAGGAAATGATGATCAGATCGTGCCGATCCTTTCTCTTGGCGGAAAAGGTGTTATCTCCGTACTTGCAAATATTGCGCCAGAGTACACACATGATATCTGTGAGAAATTCTTTGCCGGTGATGTGACAGGAAGTTGTAAGATGCAGCTTAATGCACTTCCTCTTGTTGAAAAATTATTCTGTGAAGTGAATCCGATTCCGGTGAAGAAGGCTTTGAATCTCATGGGAATGAATGTGGGATCGCTTCGCATGCCGCTTACGGAAATGACAGATGCAAATGCTGCAAAACTGGCAGAAGAAATGAAAAAATTTGGATTAAAAACAGTTTAACAGAAATTATAAAAGGGGCCAGTTTTTGGCTCCTTTGTTGTATTTATGAAATTGTGAAAAAATGCACAATATAAAAAGAAGGAGGCGATTAAAATGATAAAAGCAATTATGCATGGTTGTAATGGAAAAATGGGACAGGTAATCTCGCGTCTGGTTTGTGAGGATTCTAAGATTGAAATTGTTGCCGGGATCGATATTTCGCAGAGGAGTTCCAATGAATATCCGGTGTTTTCAAATTTAGAAAAGTGTGATGTGGATGCGGATGTGGTGATTGATTTTTCAAACGCAGCTGTGACGGATGAACTTCTGGATGCCTGTGTGAAAAAGAATCTTCCGGTTGTTTTATGTACAACGGGACTTTCCGAAGAACAGCTTCAGAAAGTGGAAGATACAGGAAAGAAAGTAGCGGTACTTCGCTCGGCGAACATGTCGCTTGGAATCAATTTGTTGATGAAAATACTGAAAGAAGCAGCAGCGGTGCTTGCACCGGCCGGATTTGACATTGAGCTTGTGGAAAAGCATCATAATCAGAAGGTAGATGCACCAAGCGGAACAGCAATTGCGCTGGCCGATTCTGTGAATGAGGCACTGAATCATGAGTATACTTATAAGTATGACCGTAGTCAGGAAAGAAAAAAACGTGAGCCAAAAGAGATTGGAATTGTGGCAGTCCGTGGTGGAACGATTGTGGGAGAACACGAAGTGATTTTCGCAGGAGAGGACGAAGTGATCACTTTTGAGCATACGGCATATTCCAAAGCTGTATTTGGAAAAGGCGCCGTTGAGGCGGCAAAATATCTGGCAGGAAAACCGGCGGGAATGTATACCATGAGCGATGTGATTCAGTTTTAATATAAGAACAGACAGGAGAAAGTTATGGAAGAATTGAGACAAAAGTATTTGGAACAACTGGCAGAGTTATATCCTTCGATTGCCACGGTATCAGCGGAGATCATTAACTTACAGTCGATTCTGAATCTCCCGAAAGGGACGGAACATTTCCTTACTGATGTTCATGGAGAGTACGAAGCGTTCAATCATGTATTGAAGAATGGCTCGGGTTCCGTGAAACGAAAAATTGAAGATGTATTTGGAAATACAATGACCAGTAAAGACAAGCAGACCCTCGCAACACTCATTTATTATCCAAAAGAAAAAATGGAAGAAATAAAGCCAAACGAATCAAATATGGAAGACTGGTACCGGGTGATGCTGTATCGACTGCTTGAAATCAGTAGAAATTCTTCCAAAAAATATACCCGTTCGAAAGTGCGTAAAGCACTTCCAAAAGAATTTTCCTATGTGTTGGAAGAGCTTATCATGACCAAAACAGATGCACCGGAAAAGGCATATTATTACGACTCCATCATTGAAACGATCATTCGTATTGGTGTGGCAGAAGAATTTATTATTGCCCTGGGCGAACTGATCCAGCGACTGGTCGTAGACCATCTTCATATCGTTGGAGATATTTATGACCGAGGTCCAGGCCCACATCTTATTATGGATAAACTGATGGAATATCATTCTGTAGATATTCAGTGGGGAAACCATGACGTTCTCTGGATGGGAGCGGCCGCAGGGCAGGAGTGCTGTATTGCGAATGTTATTCGAATTTGTGCCCGTTATGGAAATTTGGATATCCTGGAGGACGGTTACGGAATCAACCTTCTTCCTCTTGCGAATTTTGCATGGAAAATGTATGAGAATGATCCTTGCGAATGTTTCCAGTTGAAAGGACAGGTGGAAGATCGGCCGCAGGAGAAGGAACTGAATATAAGAATGCATAAAGCAATCAGTATTATTCAGTTTAAGCTGGAAGGAAAATGTTCCGAAGAGTATCCGGAATATGGATTTAAAAAACGAAATTTCCTTGATAAGATTAATTATGATGAAGGAACTGTGGAAATTGAAGGACAGACCTATCAGATGCTGGATATGAATTTCCCTACCATTGACAGAGAACATCCATACGAGCTTTCTGCTGAAGAGGCTGAAATTGTGGAACGTCTTGTCTTTGCCTTTACAAACTGTGAAAAACTGCAGAAGCATATGCGTTTCCTGTTGAATAAAGGTTCTCTCTATAAGATCTACAATGCAAACCTTCTGTATCATGGATGTATTCCGCTGACAGAAGAAGGAGAATTGAAAGAAGTAGAGGTTTACGGAAAGAAATTTAAAGGGCGCGCCCTTTATGACGAACTGGATACTTATGTGAGAAAAGGATATTTCGCAGTTGATCCGGCAAAACGTAAAATGGGACGTGATCTGATGTGGTATATTTGGCAGGGTGAATATTCACCACTCTTCGGAAAGCATAAAATGGCTACATTTGAACGATATTTTGTTGCGGATAAAGAAACTCATAAGGAGCATAAGAATACCTATTATCTGTCTCTGGAAAACAGAGAGATCATTGAAATGATCATGAATGATTTTGGTTTATCAGGAGAAAATTCACACATTATCAACGGACATGTCCCGGTGAAGAAAAAAGATGGAGAAAATCCAATTAAATGCGGCGGAAAAGTGCTGGTTATCGATGGAGGATTCTCAAAAGCATATCAGGGTGAAACCGGAATTGCAGGATATACGCTGATTTATAATTCCTATGGAATGATACTTGCAGCGCATGAACCATTTGAATCTATGGATGCGGCAATCAAAAAAGAAAAAGATATTCATTCGGACAGCGTAGTAGTAAGAAGGGTTATGGCGAGAAAAACGGTTGGTGATATGGATGAAGGCGGTGCGCTTAGAGAACGTATTTCCGATTTGGAAGCACTTTTGAAAGCATATCGAAGCGGTCGAATTAAAGAAAGATTTTAAAATGTACATAAAAACTCGTTTTTTGTAAATAGTAGATATTACATCATAAAATTTACAAAAAGGGAGATATAGAAATGAAAAATGTAAGAAAAATGTTATTACTTTCTTTGTGTGTCATGGCGCTTGGACTTACAGCATGTGGAATGAAAGGCGACAACAAGACAGTGACCGACGGCAATACTGCTGTGGATAGTACTACAGACAGAAACAATACCGTAAATAACACCACTGATAAAAACAATACAGTGAATGACGCTACGGATGGAACATACAAGAACACTTCGAATAACGAAAACGGTAATATTATTACAGATACAGTAGAAGGTGTGGGCGAAGGCGTTCGTGATGTGACCGAAGGTGTGACAGAGGGTGTTCGTGATACTGTAGACGGAGTGGACAAGGGTATTAATAATACCATGAACAATACAACAAATAATAATCGATAACAGATTTACCTGCCGCCTGTCCTATAATCGGGAGAGGCGGCAGTATGTTATATAAAGGGACAAAGACTATGAAATTCAGACCATGTATAGATATTCATAATGGCAAGGTAAAACAGATCGTAGGCGGAAGCCTGAAAGATCAGGGTGATCAGGCAATTACAAATTTTGCTTCAGAATATGAGGCGGATTATTATGCAAAAATGTATCAGAGGGATCATCTTGTAGGAGGGCATATTATTTTGTTGAACCCTTCTTCTTCTGAATACTATGATGCCACAAAGAAACAGGCAATGAAGGCACTTAAGGCCTATCCCGGTGGAATGCAGATCGGAGGAGGAATTACGGCGGAAAATGCGAAAGAGTATCTGGATGCCGGGGCAAGCCATGTGATTGTCACATCTTATGTGTTTAAAGATGGAGAGATTCACTGGGAAAATCTGAAAAAATTATATGGGACAGCAGGAAAAGAGCATATTGTGCTGGATGTAAGCTGTAGAAAAAAAGATGGCATTTATTATATTGTGACAGATCGCTGGCAGAAATTTACGAAGATAGAACTTACAAAAGAGATTCTTACAGAGCTGGCAAAATATTGTGATGAATTCCTTGTACATGGAGTGGATGTGGAAGGAAAGGCATCCGGTGTTGAAGCGGAACTTGTGAAAATGCTGAGTGAATGGGGACAGATTCCGGTGACTTACGCAGGCGGGATCGGAACCATGGAAGATCTGGCATATTTTGCCAAGATCAGCGGAGAAAAAATAGATTATACCATTGGCAGTGCGCTGGATTTGTTTGGCGGAAAAATTCCGTACAGAGACATTATAAAAATGTAAACAGGCAAATAAGAGTTTGTGAACAGTTTGTAAACTGGTTGAAGAAGAAACAAAAGAGTGATAAAATAAAATGATAGTGTCGGCTTGTTGCCCTTGGCCATCGGCGCTAAGTATATTTTTACAAGGAGCAAAATCAAAAAATGGGTTTATTTGAAAAAATATTTGGAACACACAGTCAGAATGAATTAAAAAGAATTTATCCGATTGTAGATCATATTGAAGCATTAGAACCGGAATTTCAGAAGCTTTCAGATGAAGAACTCCGTGGGAAAACGGCAGAGTTCAAAGAAAGATATGCAAAGGGGGAAACATTGGATGACCTTTTGCCGGAAGCTTTCGCAACTGTAAGGGAAGCCGCTACGCGTACACTTGGAATGAGACATTACCGCGTGCAGTTGATCGGTGGTGTTATTTTGCATCAGGGACGTATTGCAGAGATGAGAACCGGTGAAGGTAAGACTTTAGTATCTACACTTCCGGCATACTTAAATGCACTTACCGGTGAAGGTGTTCATATCGTTACGGTAAATGATTACCTCGCAAAACGTGACGCTGAGTGGATGGGAAAAGTGCATGAATTTCTCGGCTTGAAAGTGGGAGTCATTTTAAATGGAATGGATAATGATGAGCGCCGGGATGCATATAATTGTGACATTACATATGTGACAAATAATGAATTGGGCTTTGATTATCTGAGAGATAACATGGTTATCTACAAAGAAAAGCTTGTACAAAGAGGAATGAAATATGCCATCATCGATGAAGTTGACTCTGTATTGATTGATGAGGCAAGAACACCACTTATTATCTCAGGACAGAGCGGTAAATCCACAAAATTATATGAAGCATGCGATATACTTGCAAGACAACTGCAACGAGGAGAAGCGAGCGGTGAATTCTCGAAGATCGATGCCATTATGGGCGAGACGATTGAAGAGACCGGTGATTTCATTGTTAATGAAAAGGAGAAGAACATCAACCTGACCGAAGATGGTGTGAGAAAGGTAGAGCAGTTCTTCCATATTGAAAATCTTGCAGACGCAGAAAATCTTGAGATTCAGCACAATGTGATTCTTGCACTCCGTGCACATTATCTGATGTTCAGAGATCAGAATTACGTGGTAAAAGACGATGAAGTTCTGATTGTAGATGAATTTACAGGACGTATTATGCCGGGACGCCGTTATTCTGACGGTCTTCATCAGGCAATTGAAGCAAAAGAACATGTGAAGGTGAAAAGAGAAAGCAGAACGCTGGCAACGATCACTTTCCAGAATCTGTTTAATAAATATGAAAAGAAGAGTGGTATGACAGGTACTGCGCTCACAGAAGAACAGGAATTTCGTGATATTTATGGAATGGATGTTATTGAAATTCCAACCAACCTTCCAATACAGAGGGTAGATTTGAATGACGTTGTATATAAGACAAAACGGGAGAAATTCAATGCAGTTATTGATGCAATCTGTGAGGCTCACGAGAAAGGACAGCCGGTACTTGTAGGTACTATTACCATCGAGACGTCAGAACTTCTCAGCCGTATGCTTGCGAAAAAGGGTATCAAGCATAATGTTTTGAATGCAAAATTCCATGAAATGGAAGCGGAAATTGTTGCACAGGCCGGTCAGCACGGTGCGGTTACGATTGCGACGAATATGGCCGGACGAGGAACTGATATCAAGCTGGATGATGAAGCAAAAGCTGTCGGAGGTCTTAAGATCATTGGTACAGAACGCCATGAATCACGTCGTATCGATAATCAGCTCCGTGGACGTTCCGGACGTCAGGGAGATCCGGGAGAATCAAGATTTTATCTTTCTCTGGAAGATGACCTTTTAAGACTGTTCGGTTCCGAACGTTTGATGGAAGTTTTCAATACACTTGGGGTAGAAGAAGGAGAAGAACTTCAGCATAAAATGCTCTCAAATGCAATTGAAAAAGCGCAGAAAAAAATTGAAAATAATAACTTTGGTATTCGTAAGAATCTGTTGGAATATGATCAGGTTATGAACGAACAGAGAGAGATTATCTATGCAGAGAGACGCAGAGTGCTTGATGGAGAAAATATGAGAGAATCTATTTTCCATATGATTACCGATTTTGTGGAAAATACCGTAGATGCAAATCTTTCTGCTGAAGTGGAAGCGGAAGAGTGGGATCTTGGTGCATTGAACCGTGACCTCAGAGAAGTCATTCCGACGATCGACTCTGTGACAGAAGCGGATGTAAAAGGAAAAGAGATCAAAGAACTGAAACATATGTTGAAAGAACGTGCAGCAAAAGCTTACGAAGACAAAGAAGCAGAGTTCCCTGAACCGGAACATTTAAGAGAAGTGGAACGAGTATTCCTTCTTCGTACAATTGATGCGAAATGGATGTCACATATTGATGATATGGATCAGCTTCGACAGGGAATTGGACTTCAGGCATATGCGCAGAAAAATCCATTGATCGAATATAAGATGTATGGATATCAGATGTTTGGCGAAATGACGAACTCTATTACAGTAGATACGGTTCGACTTTTGTTCCATGTGAAAGTAGAACAGAAAGTAGAGCGTGAAGAGGTTGCAAAAGTAACCGGAACAAATAAGGATAATAGTGCAGTGAAAGCACCGAAGACAAGATCGGAAAAGAAAATTTATCCGAATGACCCATGTCCATGCGGAAGTGGAAAAAAATATAAACAGTGTTGTGGACGTAAATAGCATGCTATGCAAAAAAGCGGAAATATAAAATAGATTTGAGGTGAGAGAGTGATTGTGTTAGATGAATTAAAAGCGACTGTGAGTTCCTATGAAGCACCTCTTGAAGAAATAAGGGATTCACTTTGACCTGCCGGCAAAGGAAAGGCATGTAGAAGAATTAGAGAAAAAGATTGAAAAGCCTGAATTCTGGGATGACGCAGAAGCATCTCAGAAGGTAATGAAAGAGTTGAAATCGCTCAAAGAATTTCTGGAATATGTAGAACGACTGAAACTTCAATATGAAGACTTGGAAATGCTGATCGTGATGGCTGAAGAGGAAGGGGACGAAGCGATGATCCCTGAAATTCGGAAAGAGCTGAAGAAATTCGAACGCGAATTTGAGACATTTCGCATTCAGACACTTTTATCAGGAGAATATGATAAAAATGATGCGATCGTGACGCTGCATGCGGGTGCGGGTGGAACTGACAGCTGTGACTGGGTGAACATGATGTACCGCATGTATACACGATATGCACAGGAAAAAGGATTTAAGATTTCTGTGCTGGATTACCAGGATGGTGACATTACAGGACTCAAAGGAATTACATTTGAAGTTGTTGGAGAAAATGCATATGGATATTTCCAGTCGGAAAAAGGAGTGCACCGTCTGGTGCGCATCTCTCCGTTTAATTCGGCAGGAAAAAGGCAGACTTCCTTTGCGTCATGCGATGTGATACCGAGTATAGAAGAAGATGTGGATGTGGAAATCAACGAAGAGGATCTGAAGATTGACACTTATCGCGCCAGCGGCGCGGGCGGACAGCATATCAATAAGACATCTTCGGCGGTGAGAATCACGCATCTGCCGACAGGAATTGTTGTACAATGCCAGAATGAAAGATCACAGTTATTTAATAAGGACAAAGCGATGCAGATGCTTAAGGCAAGGCTGTATTTGATAAAGAAGCAGGAACAGGAAGAAAAAATGTCAGGAATTCGAGGAGAAGTCAGAGACATTAACTTTGGAAGTCAGATCCGTTCTTATATCATGCATCCTTATACGCTTGTGAAAGATCACCGGACGAATGAAGAGAACGGGAATGTAACCGCAGTGCTGGACGGAGATCTGGATCAGTTTATTAATGCATATTTAAAACAGAGGAGCAGCTAGACGAGATGAAGATTGCAGTATTGGGTTATGGAACGGTAGGCTCAGGTGTAGTAGAAGTACTTGAGAAGAATCAGAAAATTATTTCACACAGAGCGGGAAAAGAGATTGAAGTGAAATATGTTCTGGAATTAAGAGACTTTCCCGGACAGAGTATTCAGGAAAAGATCGTTCATGATTATGAAGTGATCCTGAATGATGAAGAAATAGAGATTGTGGTAGAAGTTATGGGCGGTGTAGAGCCGGCGCGGACATTTGCAGAAAAAGCATTGCTGGCCGGAAAAAGTGTTGTGACTTCGAATAAAGCTTTGGTTGCAAAATATGGTGCCGACCTTATGAAGACGGCACGTAACAACCATGTGAATTTTATGTTCGAAGCGAGCGTTGGCGGAGGAATCCCGATTTTGAGAGCGCTTGCTACTTCCCTTACGGGAGATGAAGTGGAAGAGGTTACCGGCATCCTGAATGGGACAACGAATTACATGATGACAAAGATGTTCTATGAAGGTGCAGATTATGAAGAAGTTTTGAAAGAAGCACAGGCAAATGGATACGCAGAAGCAGATCCGACGGCTGATGTGGAAGGTTTTGACGCATGCAGGAAGATTGCGATTCTTGCTTCCATCATTTCCGGAAAAACGGTAGATTTTGAGGAAATTTATACAGAGGGTATCCGTAAGATCACAGTGGAAGACGTAAAGTATGCAAAAGAGCTTGGCATGACGATCAAGCTTCTGGCAGAATGTAAAAAGACAGATGGAAAATGGTATGCATCGGTTGCACCGTATCTGCTTGGCAAGGAGCATCCGCTTTACAGTGTAAATGGTGTGTTTAATGCGGTTTGTGTAAGAGGAAATATGCTCGGAGACGCTATGTTCTATGGAAGTGGAGCAGGAAAACTTCCTACAGCAAGTGCAGTGGCTGCGGATATTATTGCAGAAGTGAAAAATCCGCATACGGATATCATGAATTTCTGGACAGAAGAAAAATTAGAGTTAGAAGACAGACGAACATCATCAAAGAGGTTTTTTGTCAGAATGACAGGAGAACAAGAAGAACTGGCAGAAAAAATCAGGAAAGATTTTGGTGAAGTTACATTTATAAATCTGGAAGAAATGAAGGGAGAATTTGCTTTCCTGACACCAGTTATGGCAGAAGGAGAATATGAAGAAAAGGCGAATGCCTATTCGAATATCTGTCATATGATAAGAGTGGAAGGATAAGGAAGCTGGAACAAAATAGAGTTCATATAAAAGAAAAGCGAGGACAGGAGGGACAAGAGGAATGAAATATGTAATTGTACTCGGCGATGGAATGGCGGGCGAACCGCTGGAGGCACTTGGAGGAAAGACCACGTTAGAGGCTGCCGTGACACCAGTAATGGATGCAATGTCGAAACGTGCGGAGCAGGGGATCGCCAGAATGGTTCCGGAAGGAATGGCACCAGGAAGCGACACGGCAAATCTTTCAGTGGCCGGATACGATCCGCGCATTTATTATACTGGCCGCTCTCCGCTGGAAGCCCTCAGCATCGGGGTGCAGATGGCAAATGATGACGTAGCATTTCGGTGCAATATTGTCACACTTACAGAAGAAGAACCATATGAAGAAAAGACGATCGTTGATCACAGTTCGGGAGAAATCAGTACTGAAGATGCAGCAGTACTTCTTGATGCGGTTCGCAAAGAACTGGCACGGGAAGGATATGAATTCTATGTGGGAACAAGTTATCGCCATCTGTTGATCTGGAAAGGTGGAAAAGTGGTGGAAATGACACCGCCTCATGATATCCTTACAAAGAAAATCGGTGCATATTTGCCGGAAGATGAAGTTCTACGTGAAATGATGAAAAAAAGTTTTGATATTCTGAAAGATCATCCGATCAATACCGCGCGCAAGAAGCAGGGAAAGAATCCGGCGAACTCTATCTGGTTCTGGGGAGCAGGCACTCGGCCGGCACTGACCTCATTCGAAGAAAAAACCGGAAAGAAGGGTGTTATGATTTCTGCGGTGGATCTGTTAAAAGGAATCGCTGTGGGAGCTGGAATGGATGTAAAGATTGTTGCAGGCGCCAATGGTGGACTCCATACAAATTATGAAGGAAAAGCACAGGCAGCTATTGATGCACTCACAAAAGAAGGATATGATTTTGCCTATATTCATGTGGAAGCACCAGATGAGATGGGACATCAGGGAAGTATGAAAGATAAGATCCAGGCAATTGAATGGTTAGATGAACGGATTATCGGACCGGTGAAAGAAGCCCTGGAACAGGCAGGAGAAGATTTACGAATGTTGATTCTTCCAGATCATCCGACACCGATCCGGGTGAGAACTCATACGGGAACACCAGTGCCATATCTGTTATATGACAGCACAAAGGCAGAAGACGGAATACTTACATATAATGAAGAAAGCGCAAAGAAAAGCGGAATCGTCTGGGAAGAAGGATATAGACTGATTGATCATCTGCTTGGCGAATAGGAGGCAAAGATGCTGGTAGTAAAGAAGTTTGGAGGAAGCTCTGTCGCTGATACAGAGCGAATATTTAATGTGGCAAGACGCTGCGCGGAAGAATTTCAATGTGGGAATGATGTGGTGGTGGTTCTTTCGGCAATGGGAGATACCACAGATGAACTTTTGGAAAAAGCGGCAGAAATTAATCCATTTCCATCGAAACGTGAGCTTGATATGCTGCTGGCGACGGGAGAGCAGGTTTCAGTTGCACTTCTGACCATGGCATTACAGTATTTGCATGTTCCGGCTATGTCGTTAAATGCTTTTCAGGTGAAGATGCATGGAACGGCGAGATACGGGAATGCCAGATTTAAACGAATTGATACAGAACGAATCGAGCATGAACTGGAAGGACGAAAGATCGTGGTTATCACAGGCTTTCAGGCAATTAATAAATATGATGATGTTGTAACGCTTGGACGAGGAGGTTCTGACACAACAGCAGTTGCACTTGCGGCAGCGCTTCATGCAGATAAATGTGAAATTTTTACAGATGTTGATGGTGTTTATACAGCAGATCCAAGAATTGTTCCGAATGCCAGAAAGATTGAAGAGATTACATACGATGAAATGTTGGAACTTGCAACATCCGGAGCAAAGGTATTGCATAATCGTTCGGTTGAAATGGCAAAGAAATACGGGGTTGAACTGGTGGTTCGTTCAAGCCTTAATACAGAAGAAGGAACTGTGGTCAAGGAGGAAGTTGAAGTGGAAAAAATGTTAATTACCGGTGTTGCAGCGGACAGAAATACGGCAAGAATCTCTGTAATGGGAATTGATGATAAACCGGGAATCGCGTTCAAGATTTTTAATACACTTGCGAAACACAATATTAACGTGGATATTATTCTTCAGTCTGTCGGACGTGACGGAACAAAGGATATTTCTTTTACAGTGTCAGAAGATGATTTGAAAGAAGCAATGGAAGTTCTCGAAGCAAGAAAGAAAGCACTGACAATTAAAGAGATATTATATAATAAAGACGTTGCCAAGATTTCGATTGTGGGAGCCGGAATGCTCACAAATCCGGGTGTGGCGGCAACGATGTTTGAATCACTTTATAACTCCAATATTAATATCAATATGATTTCTACCTCAGAAATCAGAATCACGGTGCTGATTGATGAAAAAGATACTGATAAAGCATTAGTCGCAGTGCATGATGGATTTGGATTGGAAGATTAATTTGATTTTATATCTGATGCATGGTATACTATTCCTAGTTATACGTACTGATTGTAAAGAATTATCTGAGCAAAAAGGCGCATGGATCAGAGGGATATTATGGATTTAAGGTCTGTGCCTGTTTGGGTGCAGGCCTTTTTGGCACTTCCGGTGATTGAATCTGAAATATGCAAAAAAACATTTAAAGGAGGTAATCATTATGTATAATCCGGCATCTAGAAAAGCAGAGGAATTTATTTGTCATGAAGAAATTCTTGATACACTTGCATATGCTGATGCAAATAAAGACAACAGAGAGCTTGTGGAACAGATTATTGAGAAAGCAAGATTGCGAAAAGGGATTACCCATCGAGAGGCATCGGTACTTCTTGCATGCGAAATGGAAGATAAGAATGAAGAAATCTACAGACTGGCAGAACAGATAAAGAAAGATTTCTATGGAAACAGAATCGTTATGTTTGCCCCTCTTTATTTGTCGAATTATTGTATTAATGGATGTACTTATTGCCCATATCACATGAAGAACAAGCACATTCCGCGAAAAAAACTGACGCAGGAAGAAATAAAGAAAGAAGTAATTGCACTTCAGGATATGGGACACAAACGACTTGCACTTGAGGCAGGAGAAGATCCGAAGAACAATCCAATTGAATACATTCTGGAAAGTATCAAGACGATTTACAGTATCAAGCATAAAAATGGTGCGATTCGTCGTGTCAATGTAAATATTGCAGCAACAACTGTGGAAAATTATCGTAAATTGAAAGAGGCAGGAATCGGAACTTATATTTTATTTCAGGAAACTTATCATAAGGAAAGTTATTTGGAGCTTCATCCAACGGGGCCAAAGCATGATTACGATTACCACACAGAAGCCATGGACAGAGCAATGGAAGGCGGTATCGATGATGTAGGACTGGGGGTGCTCTTTGGTCTGGATAAATATCGCTACGAACTGGCAGGTATTCTGATGCATGCAGAACATTTGGAAGCTGTGTGGGGTGTCGGACCACATACCATCAGCGTACCGAGGCTCTGTGATGCAGATGATATTGAAAAAGATTCCTTTTCAAATGGAATTGATGATGATACTTTTGCGAAAATTGTTGCAATTATCCGTATTGCAGTTCCATACACAGGTATGATTATTTCCACTCGTGAGAGTAAGAAGTGCCGTGAACGAGTGCTTCACCTTGGAATTTCACAGATTAGCGGTGGATCAAAGACAAGCGTAGGTGGATATGCAGAACCGGAAGAAGAGGAGGAATCTTCCGCACAGTTTGATGTCAGTGATACCCGAACATTAGATGAAATCGTAAAATGGCTCATGGAAATGGATTATATCCCTAGCTTTTGTACTGCTTGCTATCGGGCGGGACGTACCGGAGATCGTTTCATGGAGCTTTGTAAGAGCCAGCAGATTCAGAACTGTTGTCATCCAAATGCATTGATGACTTTGAAAGAATATCTGGTGGATTATGCATCACCAGAGACGAAAGAAATTGGAAATGCTATTATTGAGAAGGAAATTGCCAATATTCCAAAAGAAAAGGTTCGTGCCAAAGTAATAGAGAATTTAAAAGCAATTGAAAATGGAACAGGTAATGATTTTCGTTTCTAAAATAGGATAAGGAGATATTAGAATGGGATTGAACAGTACACCATCAGCAGACCGTATACATATTGGAATTTTTGGAAAACGTAATGCGGGAAAATCCAGCATTATCAACGCAATTACGGGACAGAATCTGGCAATCGTCTCTGATGTGCTTGGAACAACGACTGACCCAGTGCTGAAAGCAATGGAACTTTTGCCTCTTGGACCGGTTGTGATGATTGACACACCGGGACTTGACGATGAAGGTGAGCTTGGAAAGCTTCGTGTGCAGAAAGCATATCAGATTCTGAATAAGACGGATATCGCGGTGCTGGTTATTGACAGCAGAGTGGGAATGACGCAGGAGGACAATGCGATTCTGGAGCGAATCCGTGCAAAAGAAATCCCCTATGTCATTGTAAAGAATAAAGCAGATTTGTGCGATCAGACAGAAGAAAAGGAAGAAGAGAATACGATTTCCGTGAGCGCGTCTACCGGGTATCATATTCATGAATTAAAAGAACTGATTGCAAAGCAGGCACCGGTGGAAGATGATTCCAGAAAAATTATCGGTGATCTTCTGATGCCGGGTGAGTTTGTGGTGCTTGTGGTTCCGATCGATTCTTCTGCACCGAAAGGCCGTCTGATATTGCCGCAGCAGCAGACGATAAGGGATATCCTGGATGCAGGGGCAGTTTCGATCGTGACGAGTGTGGAGGAACTTCCGGCAACACTTGCAAACCTTGGAAGAAAGCCCAAATACGTGATTACAGATAGTCAGGTATTTGCACAAGTATCAAAAGTTACTCCAAATGATATTATGCTGACTTCGTTTTCCATTCTGATGGCGCGCTATAAAGGGGATCTAAAGAGCAACGTGTCCGGAGCAAGGACATTGGAACGTTTGCAGGATGGAGATAAGATTCTGATTTCAGAAGGCTGTACCCATCATCGTCAGTGTGAAGATATCGGTACTGTGAAAATGCCGAACTGGATCAGAAAGCATACGGGAAAAGAGTTGGAATTTGTGTTCACGAGCGGAACAGAATTTCCCGTCGACTTATCACCATATGCGCTCATCGTTCACTGTGGCGGCTGCATGCTGAATGAGCGGGAAATGAAATACCGCCTGAAATGTGCACAAGATCAGGGGATTCCAATGACAAATTATGGAATCGCCATTGCTTATATGAATGGAATTCTGGAGAGAAGTCTGGAACCGTTTGGGGTTTAACACATTTATTTATATAGTATTTAATTGCGGCTCAATACGCTGTTATGATATTCAGGGCAAGCGGTCACATCTTCGCCAAACCAGTCCGGGGGAAGAAAGTTGACCGCTTCTTCTATGGTAGGAAATTCGACTTCCGCGAGAGTGAGCGGGGCATGACATCCTTTGAAAACATCGATTTCGATGGTATATTTGTCCAGATATGGGATGCAGTAGCGTTCTTTTGCAATCATATGTCCGTCAATCTTCTGTGCCAGATGGAGGTAAGCAGATTCTGTGAGCGGGAGATTGTATTCTTCGCGTGCCATGAGACCTTTTGATTTGTAAGTTAATTCATATCGTTCACCGTCTTTTCGGATCCGCACGACCGGGGCGGTGCATAAGTAACCTTGCTCTAAGGTGCGGTGCGGATAATCCTCCAGATTGGATGGTAGTTCTTTTATTAAAAATTTTCTTTCTATTTCCATGATGTGAACTCCTTTTTCGTTGATTTAAGATTATAAAATAGTAATAATAGCAAAATGTAAACTTATAATTTACAGTGTAATGCATTGGTCTCTTTCCGTTAAAAGGGAATTTTGCTATAATTATAGCATAGATTAATCTTATGGAAATATTATAATATTAAAAAAATTATACAATAGAAAAGGAGAAGTATTATGCATAAACATCAAAAGAATGCTATTTTACTGTTTGCAACAACATTAATATTATTTTTTAATGCAGTTTTACCAACATCTGCGGCTGATATAGAGGCGGTTTCAAATGGAGGACATAAAGATAATAGACTTGAAAAAAGTTATTTATGAGGAAGTCTTTGGCTAAATGAGGATGTTGCAAATTATACAAGAGATACGGATGCAAGCGGAAAAGTTATTTATAATGTCTTCTGTGAAGGAGGTATTCCGGCTGTATATACGGATTCCGTAACCTTAGCATTAAAAACTATTAATTAAATAATAAGCTAATTTTAAAATTTATTGTGGTTGATGTAAAATACAAAAGAGCAATAAAGGAGTTTTTACAATGAAAAAAAGAATTGAAATTATAATTATGGGGATTTTTGTAGTGGGTATCGTTTTTGGTGCAAGTAATTCGGACATAAGGGCTACGATGTCTACAGGGGATATGCTTTCTTTATGGGGACAAACACTATCTGATTTTTCGAAAATGGATGATAATTTGTCGGATATATATGCTGTTGGAAAGACTGCTATTGTTTACCAAAAAGATATAGAGCAAGCAATGGAGTTTTATAAAATCAGCGGTATGAATGAGCACGATGCACGAGAAAAGGCGGAAAAATATGTGCTGGAAAGGGAAGCAATGTATCAAAAAGCGATGGAAGCCGGATATGGTGTTACGGAACAAGAAATTTATGATTATTTGAATGAATTAAAAGAATTAATGGGATCAGCGGAAAATAAGGAAGATATAAGAAAGGTAATCGAACAGTTTGATAGTGAAGAGGAATATTGGAATTATCAATTTGAGGTATACAAAAAGAATTTGCCGATTCAAAATTATGTACAAGATTTAAAAAAGGAATCTTTAAATGTAGTTCAAAAAAATGGTTCTGCTAATACCGAGGAGGAATGGATGGAGAAATTTGAAATAGTAAAAGAGAACGCTGTAATGGAACAAGAATATTTGATATCAAAATAGAGATAAATTGGAGATAAGGTTATGTTTGTGATGAAATGGAAATCGTTAGAAAAAGGCGTATGTTTTTGTTTGATATGTATTATGCTTTTACTTTTACCTTTATCTGCGAATGCATCAAACATTCCCGCAGAAGTAATATATGATTTGAAAAAAGGAGGAAAACAAGAGTTTACTATAAAGGATTCAACTGGACAGTATGTTTATGTTACTGTTACAGAAATTTCAAGTGTCTCTCGTGTGAGCAACGGAACCTATAAAGTCAGTTATAGAGTGCCGTTTGTTTGGGAAGCGGGGTTCTATATAGATATTGGAGAAAATAAGATTATTTATGCTTATAACCCTTTTTATACCCTTTTCACGGGAAGTATTAGGACAGTACGTTTGCAAAGGGAATCTGCAGTGCGGGCATCGCTTTATTTAGTATATAATATTGCTGGTATTACTAATAGTTCGGGGGTACGAGCAACAATAAGTGGAACTACACTAAGCGTAAGTAAGATTTAAAAAGGTCGCTGGATTATCTTAATGATATCCAGCGATACTTTTATGTATGGGCTTTAGCCTGTTGAAAGCATTGGAGTTTTTCGTGTTCCGAAAAATGGAAATGCTTGAAACCAAAACCCACCTGCTATGCAGGTGGAATCAAATCGTTATACAAAAAAATCACCTT
>Ga0129317_1000906_pt1 | contig 25628 bp, 27 predicted proteins | sample Cm1ome_FD_94430 | JGI IMG/M metagenome (GOLD analysis project Ga0129317, IMG submission 94430) | Eastern black-and-white colobus group fecal microbial communities from Wisconsin, USA - Cm1105 metagenome | ecosystem: Host-associated > Mammals > Digestive system > Large intestine > Fecal | place... | reverse complement strand
GTCGCGGGCACTTTTCTTAGCATCCTTTCAAGCTCATCCATGTCGCTGTGATGGTAGCGCAGCATGGTTCCGTAGCTTAGCCTGCAACCGTCGTATATGCTAGCGTGGTTCTCTCTGTCGCATATTACGTAGTCGTTGCGTCCAACCATTGAGCTTATGATTCCAAGGTTCGTCTGGAATCCTGTAGGGAATGTGATGGCGTCCTCCATGCCTAGGAAATCCGCAAGCTCCCTTTCAAGTTTTACATGTAGATCCAGTGTTCCGTTCATGAAGCGCGAACCCGAGCAGCCTGTTCCGTATTTGGCGAGGGCCTTTTCCGCAGCCTCCACCACATCCTTGCATGTCGTGAGTCCCAGATAGTTGTTGGAACCCAGCATTATCCTGCGCTTTCCTTCCATGACGACTTCCTTGGCCTGCCTGCTTTCAAGGCAGTGGAAGTATGGGTATGTTCCCTTTTCTCTATACTCATTAGGCTTTGTGAAAGCCTTGCACTTATCGAATAGGTCCATGGTTATCTCTCCTTGTTTTGTTTTCAAAGCTGTTTTCGAAATTGTTTCCAAAACTTTACTTATTCAACATTTGTGGATTATAATTGGGATTATACTTGTGCGGAAAAACTTGGTATCGGACGTTTGGATTTGCCCGTGGGGGATATTCAACACAGAGCCCAAATGTGAGGAGAATATGGATCTACGTATAGTCAAGACAAAGAAGGCGATTCGCAGGGCGTTTTTCGAGCTTCTTAGGACAAAGGATGTGAACTCCATTTCCATAAAGGAGATATCCTCGTTGGCGGAGATCGATAGGAAGACGTTCTATTCCCACTATGCAGGGGTGTACGAGCTTGTGGACGAACTTGAGAACGAGGCCGTGCTTTTGGTTGCGGACCTTGTGTACGACATAGACGCCTACAGTATCTTCACGGATCCCGAGCAGATGCTCTACGTCCTTGAGACCATAACGGAGAACAAGGCTTTTTCATATTTGAGGTTCCTTTTCGTGAAAGGCAATGCTGATCTTCTCAACAAGTTCATCACCTCTGTGAAGAGCCGCATGATGGCTGAGTTCAAGTCCCGTCTGAACATAGACGACTCCACATTGTCCTTGGTCGTTGACTATACTCTTGCGGGGATCACCACCTGCTATCAGAGTTGGCTGCGTGATGGCAAACCTGTCCCTATTCGTAGGCTCTGCGAACAGCTTAGCCGCATCATAGTGCTAGGCCTCAACGGAATCGCCATCAAATAGGGCTTTTCAAAAAGTTGTAGTTAAAGTAATCTAACCTATGTAATCTACATAGGGGCCTTTATATGGAACGCAAATACCACATTGAAAGAAACACAGTGCAGGAGACGCTTGTTATCCCCATGTACGGCAGGATGAAAAGCTCTCAGCTCTATCCTTTCCTTTTCAAGGACGATGGCGCTGCACGGCTTATGTCACGGATCGACTACGATTTCTCGTCTTTGGAGAGCAACTCCAGAAACGCCATGCAAAGGTTTGGCTTCCTTGAGGTTGCTGTACGCCAGTACAACCTGGCCTGGGAGGTGAGGGACTACCTCAAGACACGTCCAAACGCAACTGTGGTCAACCTTGGGTGCGGTTTGGACGACACCGGTCGCCACTGTGACAACGGCACGTGCAGGATATACAACATAGACTATCCCGATGTCATTGAAGTCCGCAACGATCTCATTCCTCCAGGTGCCCGAGAAGTCAACATAGCCTGTGATTTGAATGACATATCATGGTTCCAGGCTATTGATGCAAGCGGCGGTGCGGTGTTCTTTGCTTCCGGTGTGTTCTACTACTTCCTCCGTTCACAGGTCCAAAAGCTGGTCTCTGCCATGGCTGCGGCGTTTCCCGGTGGAAGACTCGTATTCGATGCCGCAAATAGAACCGCAGTCAAGCTCATGCTCAAGACATGGGTGAAGTATGCCAAGATCAAGGATGTTGGTGCATACTTCTCCGTAGAGGATGCGCAGACGGAGCTTTCACCTTGGACCAAGGAGTCCAAGGTCTCCAGCCGCAATTTCATGCTTGGATACAACGACCTCAAGGATCCATCTGTAAGCGGTCTCTTCAGGTTCATTGCAAGGATAGGGGACAAGTTCATGAAGATGCGCGTCATAAGGTTCGATTTCTGATTCAGAAAAGACCCGTCTCCCACAGCATTTCCAGATTCCCCCTCACTACATTGTAGAGTGCATCTCCTCCTGTATGATCTGGAAAGTTCCTCCATGTGATGATACTGCTGTCTGGACTTACTTGCGTGATGGGTGAGGCCACAGGGCTGTGGAGGTTGTCTATTACAAGAGTGTAGGCCTTTGAATGAGCCTCCTCTATCTGCGCAGCCGTAAGTGCGCCAGCTCCAAAGGTGGAGACTACATTTAGCCCCAGGTCCCTTGCAAACTCGGCCTGGTTGACGTTTGCGTAGACTTCAATGTCTTTGTTGGGTGATTGTGCAATCCTTTCGCGGGCATCATCAATGAGCTCTTGAAACTCTCCAAAGCGTTCTGCAGCTTTCTCCTGCGTTCCCGCCTTCTGTGACAGCATATCCACCATGTTGGAAATGTTTTCAAGTGTGTTGGTTGTCTTGACCTTTACGATCCTATTGGAATCCAGTTGGGCGGCATTCCCCAAGGTTTTCATCATCTTCTCATAGCCTGCGTGCATGAAAAGCTTTGCATTCACTACATTTGCCATGTCGTCTGCAGTGATTTCGTACTCAGGCGGATGCTTTAGGTTCGCAGGCGCTACGGTTACTACGTCATCGATTCCAGCAAGCTCCGCTATGGCGGCTACCCAACTTGTGGATGCTACATACTTCTGTGCCTTGGACTCTTCTGCGATAGGCTGCGCGAAACACAACGCCGATACAACTGCGAAAACCAAAATCAAGGTTGTTGTCTTTTTCATTCCTTTGTTCTCCTTTTGTGTGATGTTGTATGTGATATGAGCGAATCCGCTGCATATACTGCGGTTGCGAGGACTGCCAGGATTCCGCTTACAGGAAGGTTCCAAAGCAGTGAGGCGAGATACCCTATGATTGACATCCCCATCCCTGTGATGGCGCTCCAAACGAAGAGGCCCTTGAGGCTCTTTGCGTTCTTGGATGCTCCTACCACAGGAAGAACGAGAAGCGCGTCTATAAGAAGAGCTCCCAGGACCTTCATTGCCACCGATACGATCAGGGCTGTCATAAGTACCATTGCCGTGCTGTGCAGCTTGACGGGCACTCCCATTGATGAAGCTACATCCTTGTCGAACAGAACCATGGATATCGGCCTAAAGAATGTTGCAACGTATGCGATTGCGGTCGTCCCAAGGATTCCAAGCAGGATGAGGTCCGTTGTGGTGAGTGCAAACGGGCTGCCCCATAGCACTTCAAGCGTGTCCTTGGCCGGAACATCGAATATATGGCTGAAAAGTGATGCCAAACCCATCGTACAGACCATCATTGCCGTGCTTGCCGTTGATAGAGTTCGTCCATTGCGGTTGAGCTTTAGCATGACTAGTACCAGTGCAATGTTCAGAGGAATCGTCGTTGCAAGCATTGGAAGACCCGTTGCCACCGCTGCAATTCCACCTAGGATTACGCCGTGCATGAGCATGTAGCGCATTGGAATGAGGCCGTTCTGGACCACAATCACGCCTACGACCGGGAATGAGACTCCGCTTATGAGCATTCCTATGAGTCCATACAGTATTGGCCTTAGCGTCAGGAGGGTGGCTATTCTGTCCATGGAGCCTCCACGTGCGCTTTCATTTCCACAACAGGCCATCCCAAGCCTTGGATGAGCTTGTCGTCATGCGTCACCACGATTGCGGCTATATGTGATGGCAGGGACTTCATGAGTGATGTGAAGTCCTTGCAGGAAGCGACGTCCAGAAACGACGACGGTTCGTCCAACAGCAGAAGATTTGCATCCTGACACAGACACCTTGCAAGCGAAACGCGCTGTTTCTCCCCACCTGAAAGGCCATTGAAAGGCCTGTTGGCAAGATGCTGCACACCAGTTTCCATCATTGCACGCTCTACGCAAGTCCTGTCTTTTCCCTTTTGCTTGTACAGCCCCATTCCAACCACCTCGTATACCGATATCGTTGTGGCCGATGTCGTGAAGCCCTGTTTGCAGTATGCTGTACGTGTGCTTTGCGCTAGGTGTATGCCTCCACTTGTTGGTTTGATTATTCCAAGTATACTTTTGAGCAAGGTCGTTTTGCCGCAACCGTTTGGACCGGCTACAACCAACTTGTCTCCCTTTTTCATTGAGAGCGAGAAACCATCGAGAACCTCTTTCTTTCCGTATGACACGGATATGCTATCTATGTCGAGGATTGCATCTTCCAAAATGTTTTCCATAAGAGGAACCTTCTGTGTTTGGAAATGATGCCTTCGTGGCTGTCTTAAGGAACTTAAGTGCGGGCTTTCTAGTCGCTATGGGCCTTCATGGCTCATATTCGATTCTGTTGTTTTTCGTTTCTCAAGTCAAGCAGGCTATGGCCCTGTCTATGTATTCGTTGAGGCTCATGTCCATGACCCCGGCGACCGTCACGCATTTGTTGACGGGGATGAGGATTTTGTGGGCTTGACTTGCTCCAACTGAATTGGCCATCGCCGGTGTGATCTCGCCTAGCATGGAGTCTGCCATGACTATCCCAATTGGTCCAACGATATAGTCTGCATCTCGACAGGCGACCTTCACAGGATTCTCTCCCGTGGCACCCTGCCTTGCACCGCCTTTGAGCATGTTGGCGGTGGCTGTCGAATTCGTTCCAATGCACGTCAGGCTGTCCCCAAGGCCCTTTGCCACAAGCTTTTCCACTATGGCCCTTCCAATGCTTCCTCCCTGGCCGTCTATGACTACTATCTTCATGTCCATAAGGCTAATGCTTATCCTTGGTTTTGTCGATTGGGGGTTTATGAGGTTTATGGGATGCATGGGCCTAACGGGCCTTATGGGTCTTACGGGGCTTATGGGGCGCACGGATTGCGCACGCATTTCAAAAAAGACTTGCATTATCGCAATATGGGTGTATTCTGAATGCAACAGACATAATGATGTCATGCTGTCGTTATGTTGTGGCGCTAGGTTTTGAAGTTTGGAGAACTTTATGGATTCCTTGTACAAGAAAGTGAAAGAGGACTTAGAGAAGAAAATCAAGGATGGAGTGTACAGCCCTGGCGACTACATACCATGTGAAAGCGAGCTTGAAGATTTCTACAAGGTCAGCAGGACAACGGTTCGCAAGGCTGTGACGGAGCTTGTAGAGGAAGGGTTTCTCACAATCATAAGAGGGGTTGGGACCAAGGTCGCCCCGTCAAAGCTCAATTCCAAGGGCTCCGAGCTCATGAGCTTTACCGAGCTTATGAAAAGACAGGGCATAAAGCCTGATGTGAAGGACATACACGTAAAGATTGGAAGAGGGGACGACCAGGTCACATCTTCGCTTGAGATAAAGCCATGGGAAGAGTACGTAGAGATATACAGGGTCAGAACTGCAGATGGAGAGCCGATCACCACCAACGTTTCGTACATACCCTTGTCTGTGATTCCAAACGGAGACATATCGGTCTTCGATTCGTTCATGTCCTTGTATGGGGTCCTTGAGGATAAGTGCAACGTGGTAATTTCCACTGTGGAGGATTCCATGACAGCCGTCGCAGCTACGTCCAAGCAGGCTGAAATCCTTGGTATAAACCGCAACGATCCGCTGCTTAGCATAGAACGGCACTCGTATGACAGAAACGGCAGAACCGTCGAATGGAGCCGCATCTTCATTCGAGGCGATCGCTACAAACACATAGTTACATTGAGAAGACGATAGGAGGTTGGCATGGATATCGTAAGTGTATCTACATATGCAATGGACGTAATGATGAACGTAGACAGGCTCCCTGGCGAGGACGGGTTCGCGGTGGTGACGAACAACACATATCTTCCAGGTGGAAGTGGAACCAATGTAATGGTTCAGGCCTCTAGGCTTGGTGCCTCGACCGGTTTCATGGGTCTGCTTGGAAGCGACACCCTTGGCGACGACATCATCAAGAGTCTCAAGGCAGAAGGCATGGATACTTCACGGGTACTCAGAAAGGAAGGGGGAATCTCTCTTCATACCGATATCGTTGTGGACAGCGAAGGAAAGAAGTTCATTCTCCTGAACATGGGCGATTCGTTCCTTGCCTACGATCCAAAGGATGTGGACAAAGACTACATTTCAAATGCAAAGGTCTATTACACGGACCTCCTTCCATATGGTGCTGCACTCGAGGGTCTCAAGTCTGCAAAGGAATCTGGTCTCAAGACAGGGTTCAACATGCAGGTTGATCTTTATACGATGAACGGCTTTGGAGCCAGCAAGGAGGATGTCCTTGGAAGTCTCAAGTACGTTGACCTATTCGCCCCCTGCAGATCCGGACTCTATCAGATTTGCGGGACCGAGGATTTGGACGAATGCCTCAAGTATGTGAGGAAGTATTTCAAGGGAACCCTTCTGGTGACGCTTGGAAGCAAAGGTGCAGTCGCCTTCGATGAGAACGACAGACGCTACGAGTGCGCTGCCCGCAATGTAAAGGCTGTTGACACCACCGGGGCAGGGGATTCGTTCATGGGTGCCATGCTCTACACCTACCTGTTAGGGGGAATGGAGCTAGGAAAGGCAATGGAATTTGCAACGGTTTGTTCTGCAATCACATGCCAGGGACTTGGTGCAAGAAGCACGCCTACGAAGGCTCAAGTGGAGGCGGTGCTTTCGCAGGCTTTCTGAAGATTTGTCTATAAACGGAGTTGCTCCGTAGAAAAAAGGGAGGATTTTGCCATGTCTGAAGAAATCAAAAAGACAGAAGGTGATCTCAAGAAGAATAGCTGGTCTGCAAAAAGGATTGCAATCATCGCTATCTTCATCGCATTGAGTGCAGTTGGTGCGGTCATCAAGATTCCAAGTCCACTTGGATCCATTGGCCTTGATTCGTTTCCTGGATACTTCTGCGCTTTCGCATTCGGATATCCTGAAGGAGCAATTGTAATAGCGATTGGACACATCCTTTCCGCCGCCGTTGCAGGTTTCTCGCTCACTGTTCCACTTCACCTTGCCATAGCCGTTTCAATGGCTGTAGTTGCCTGTGTTGTGCGTTTCATAGCCGTGAAGTGCGGAAAGATTGGAATCGTGCTTGCTGCAATCGTAGGAACCGTCCTCAACAGCTTCGTGCTTGGCTTCTGGCTTCTGCCTCTTGGAGGATGGGGACTCTATGTTGGCGCAACACCATCGCTTTTCGTCGCATCTCTTGTCAATGCGGTCATCGCTGCTGTTGCATACTATGCGCTACGCAACACAAAGCTCATCAACAAGTAGTATTGATCATTAGTTATTTGAAGACGGGGGTGAAGTGGCCCTCGTCTTCTTTGGAGGAACTTTAAAGTTCCTTTTTGATACTGGCATTTAGGTATTGTCATGGCGAACAACGCAATTGAAATCAAAGGCCTCAGCTTCACTTACAAGAACAGCGATTCAGAGGTCCTGAAAGATGTAGACCTTTCCATTGAGGAGGGTAAATTCACTGTTATAATGGGACGCACAGGGGCGGGGAAGACGACCCTTGCAATGCTCCCCAATGGAATCATCCCCCAACTCGTAGAGGGAACCGTGAAAGGTACAATCATAGCCGCAGGCAAGGATTCCAGCAAATACAGAGTACAGACGATGGCGAGGGAGATTGGTCTTGTTCTGCAAGACCCTGAAACCCAGATCTTTGGACGTACCGTTGACGAGGATACTGCTTTTGGTCCAAGGAACTACCTTGTCCCAAGAGACGAAATAAAAGAAAGGATAAAGAGTGCATTGAACAAGGTGCGCCTCAATGGATATGAAAAGAGACAGACAAGCCAGCTTTCCGGAGGCGAGAAGCAACGTCTTGCCATTGCCGGCATACTTGCAATGGATCCGTCGATCATCATTTTGGACGAGCCTACATCCGAGCTTGACCCTATAGGCCGCGAAGAGATCTACTCCACAATGGTTTCTTTGCAAAAGGATCAGAAGAAGACCGTAGTGGCTGTTGAACACTCCAGTCAGGAGATAAGCGAAAAGGCTGACAACATAGTCGTTCTGAGCGATGCCCATGTCGTGTGGCAGGGATGCCCAAATGATTTCTTCAGGGAACTTGACCTTGTCGAGAAATATGGGATAAAGCCGCTTCCCGTCAGCAAAGTTGGTTGGGAGCTCTACAAGAAAGGATTCATTCCAAAGGAGGAGATTCCTCTTTCTGTAGACGATGCATATGCGCTTGTTGTCAGGCTTTTGGATGGAAGAAAGCTTGAATTCTCACCTGTGGAAGCTCCCAAGGGCAAACGTGAGAAGCTCATTGAAGTCAGCGATGTCCACTACCAGTACGACAAGTCAAAGGAGGCACTCAAAGGTATTTCGTTTGACATCTACGAAGGCGACTATGTGGCTTTGATAGGTCAGAATGGCGCAGGAAAGACCACCTTGGCCAAGCATTTCAACAGTCTTTTCAAGCCTACGTCAGGGCGAATTCTGGTTTGCGGAAAGGATACGAAGAACGAAGAGCCAAATACCCTTGCCGAGCAGATTGGCTATGTGTTCCAGAATCCTGACAACCAAATCTTCTCTACGAGCGTCTATAAGGAAATGGAATACGGTCTCAAAGCTTTGAAGCTTTCAGAGGAGGAGATGTCCAAAAGAATCCATGAGATCGCAAGGCTTTTGGGTATAGAGAAGGTTCTGGATGAACATCCGTTCTCTCTTGGAAAGGGCGAGCGACAGAGGGTCGCCGTCGCCAGCATTCTTGTTCTTAAGCCAAAGATCCTAGTTGTGGACGAACCAACTACGGGTCAGGATTGGGACGGAATCCAGAATATGATGAAGCTAATAGACGAGCTTCATGCAAATGGTACGACGATTGTAATGATCACTCATGATATGGATGTCGTTGCAACCCACGCAAACAGGGTCATTGTCATGGCCAAGGGTTCAATTGTGGCTGATGGTTCTGTCCGTGATGTATTCAAACAGGAAAAGGCCCTTAAGGATGCATATGTGGCAAGGCCTCAGATTCCAGAGCTGTCCGAGCGGCTTGGCTTGCAGGGCATGGCTTTGACGGCGCAGGAATTGGGTGGTGCTTTGATTGCCTCTTTGGAGGATTCAAGGGAGGCTTCAAGATGAACGAGTCTTATATCCATAGGCTGAATGTAGTTACAAAGCTTTTTCTTTTCCTTTGCATCATAGTGGCGGTGTTTCTCTTCAATCATCCGCTTCCAAACCTTGTGCTTGCGGTCGTTCTGTTGGCTTTTGTACTTCCTGCAAAGCTCAATCTCAAAGGAATGTTCGCCACTTTGAGCGGCCTAAGGGTCATCATAATCCTTATAGTTGCAATGAGCATGTTCACCGCACAGGCATCGGCCTTCAAGAACGAGTCTTCTAAGCAGGTGTTGTTTGTGTTGTGGAAATGGCCTGCGACGCTGGGAGGATTGTATCAGGGCCTTACGTTCACGCTTAGGATTTTCATCATGGTTTTGGCTACGTGCACGTTCACCATAACGACCCCAATAGACGACCTTTTGAGTTTCCTCAATAGAGTACATGCTCCGTATGAGCTTTCCATTGTCGTGGCGACTGCAATCAGCTTCGTTCCAACATTGATGAACAAAAAGGATATGATCTTTCAGGCTCAAAGGGCGCGTGGTGCAGGTATAAACGACAAGGGTGGTATACGCCAGCTCATAGCCTACATCCCAATCATGGTGCCGCTTGTGACGAACTCCATCCTAATGGCTGACAATCTTTCCATTTCAATGACAAACAGAGGATATGGTGCCAACAAGTCGTGGACTGACATGATAGACAAGCACGCCGAAGCGAAGGACTACATTGTTATGTTCTTTGGGCTTGTTTTCACTGCGGGGCTTTTCGTTGTCAGATACGTTTTCCATGTGGGGGCAATTTGAGTATGGGTGGTTCTATTGGTTCTATGGGTGCTGTGGAGGACAGAATCCTTGGCATGTTGTATGGTTGTGCCATTGGTGATTCCTTTGGTATGCCCTCCGAGATGTGGACACCCTCGCATATACGTGAAAGGTTTGGTGCTGTAGATTCGTTCGTTGACAGTCCTGTGGAGAATGAAATAAGTGGAGGCTTCAAAGCTGGTGAAACGACCGATGACACCATTGTAGCGTTCATTTCTGCAGAGGCTTTGATCAGGACATCTGGCAACATCAATCCATTGGATATAGTCCACAGTATTGAGCAATGGTCCATTGACAATCCTAAAAGCAAGACTATTGTTGGCCCTTCCACAAGGCTTGCCTTCGATGCAATCCATTCAGGTGTTCCAGTGGAGGAGGCTGGCAGGCAGGGGGAGACGAATGGGGCTGGAACCCGCGTGGCTCCCGTTGGTGTGATTGTGAGTTCATCTGATACAGAGACATTATGTAGGAAGGTCCAGAATGTCTGTATGGCCACACACAATACCTCTACGGCCCTTTCCGGTGCATGTGCAATCGCTGCAGCGGTTGCACACGGCATAGAAGGTGGTTGTCTGGAGGATATGGTCCAGGTCGTGCTTGGGGCTGCAGAGTACGGCTCTCATCTTGGAAGGGAGATTCCAGCTCCTTTGGTTTCAGAGAGGATAAAATACAGTCTGAATCTTTCCGGCTCTATCAAGGATGACATTGAATTCATGAAAAGGCAATATGAACTCATAGGCAGTGGCCTTCCAATGATTCAGGCTGCTCCAACGGCGATTGCAATAGCATATCGTTGCGGAGGTGATTTAATGAGGGCCTGTCGTTTGGCTGCCAATATGGGTGGTGACACTGACACGGTCGCTGCAATGGCTGGAATGGTGGTTGGTGCACATGTAGGGGCTTCCAGGATTGATTGTTACGCAAAGGAGCTTGTATCCAGTGTCAACGGACATCCTTTCGAGACCGTGGCCTATGGGCTTTTTGAACTGAGAAGATCGTTGATTGGTTGATTCTTTGAGGAGTTTTGGAAGTTTCTCCTTTGGTTATGCTTTTGTTTGGACTTTCCACCATGATGAGGTTTCTCATCATGGAGGTTTTTCATTAGAATGACTTTGAGGAGCAGTCATGGACAACCAGACCAAGGAGCAGCGACATTACACCATGTCACGCATACGCGGCAAGGATACGAAGCCGGAGATTCTTGTTCGCAAGTATTTGTTTGGTCTTGGGTTGCGCTACCGCAAGAACGACAAGCGCCTTCCTGGGCATCCTGACATAGTGTTTCCAAAATACAAGACCGTTGTGTTCGTGAACGGCTGTTTCTGGCATGGACACGAAGGGTGCAAGTACTACGTCCTTCCAAAAAGCAACTGCGAGTTCTGGTCTGCCAAGATAGAGCGCAACAAGGCTAGGGACATACGTGACAGGCAGGAGCTTGAAGCCAAGGGCTGGCATGTAATAGTCGTTTGGGAGTGTGAGCTCAAGAAGGCCAAGCGAGACGAGACTTTGGAAAGAGTCTACAAATCAGTGACGGAGAAAACCGTGAAAAACTAAAGTGTTGCTTCAGTTTTTCGCAGTTTTTCTTGAATTTCAAGTTCGTTTTGAGTCTGCATAGAGGTTAGATGAATCCTGTATACCTTATAACAAAACATTATATTTTTCCTCAATGTGCTTTTTCTTGACGTTTCTTTCATTGTAATATGAGCCGATACTCTAACATTTACTAAAAACAAGGAGACCTACATGCCTGAGGCATTCGACTATTCGATTGTGGACGAGGCTCTGGCCAAATGCGGCGCAAAGCAGTCCTCCATCATTGCAATACTGCAGACGATACAGGAACACTACCACTACCTGCCGGAGGAGGTCTTCCCTTATCTGGCTGCAAAGCTTGATATGAGCGAAGCGCGCATCTACAGCGTGGCTACCTTCTATGAGAACTTCTCCCTTGAGAAGAAGGGAAAGTACGTAATCAAGTTCTGCGACGGCACCGCCTGTCATGTAAGAGGCTCCGTTCCAATTCTCGAAAGGGTCAGGTCTGAGCTTGGCGTCACTGCACAGAAGAAGACCACTGACGACCAGCTTTTCACGATTGAGACAGTGTCATGTCTTGGGGCCTGCGGTCTTGCACCTGTCATGACGGTCAACGACGAGGTCCACCCTGCAATGACACCAGACAAGGCCATGGAGGTCATCTACAGCCTCAAGGTGAAGGAGGATGCAAGATGAGCGCTGCCATAAAGACAAAGGCTATAAAAAGCAGAAAGGATCTTCAGAATCTAAGGGAGGCTATGACGAAGGCATATACATCACAGACGAGCAAAATCATCGTTTGTGGCGGTACCGGATGTGTCGCCGGCGGTTCCCTCAAGATATACGAGAACCTAAAGGCCCAAATGGAGAACAATGGCCTGAATGTGGAAGTGTCCCTTGAAAAAGAGCCTCACGACAACAGCATCGGTCTTAAAAAGAGCGGTTGCCATGGTTTTTGCGAGATGGGCCCCCTTGTAAGAATTGAGCCTCAGGGTTGGTTGTACACCAAGGTCAAAGTCGATGATTGCAATGAGATAGTCGAGAAGACGATCAAAAAAGGCGAATGCGTGGATCGTTTGGCCTACAGGATTGGCGATGAGATCTATCGCAAGCAGGAGGAGATTCCGTTCTACAAGCAGCAGACCCGTGTCGTCCTTGAGCACTGCGGAAGGATAGACGCAGACAGCATAAACGAATACATTGCAATTGGCGGCTACGAGGCGTTTGAGAAGGCCCTCTTTGACATGCAGCCCGATGACATTGTGTCTGAAATTTCCCTGTCAATGCTCCGTGGCCGCGGAGGTGGAGGATTTCCAACCGGCAAGAAATGGGAGCAGGTGCGTCGTGCCAAGGGTGAACGCAAGTACATCGTGTGCAACGGCGACGAAGGCGACCCAGGTGCGTTCATGGATAGGTCCATCATGGAAGGCGACCCGCATAGGATGCTTGAAGGGATGATGATTGCCGGTGTCGCTGTTGGCGCTCAGGAAGGCTACATCTACGTGAGGGCTGAGTATCCATTGGCTGTAAGAAGACTTATGAACGCCATAGCCCAGGCCGAGGAGCTTGGCCTTCTTGGCGATGACATAATGGGATCGGGCTTCTCATTTAGAATCCACATAGCAAAGGGCGCCGGTGCGTTCGTATGCGGTGAAGGCTCTGCACTTACGGCTTCCATAGAGGGAAAGAGAGGCTTCCCAAGGGTCAAGCCTCCAAGAACCACAGAGCATGGCCTCTTTGACAGCCCAACGGTGCTCAACAACGTTGAGACGTTTGCAACCGTTTCGCAGATCATAAGCAAGGGTGCAAAGTGGTATCTTTCCATTGGAACCCCCACAAGCCCTGGAACCAAGGCGTTCGCACTTACTGGAAACATCACCAACACAGGACTCATAGAAGTCCCTATGGGTACTACGCTTAGGAAGATAATCTTCGACATTGGCGGTGGAATGCGGGGTGACGGAGAGTTCAAGGCCGTTCAGATCGGCGGTCCGTCAGGTGCATGCCTTACCAAGGACCATTTGGACCTTCCACTTGACTTCGATACTCTCAAGAAGATTGGAGCCATGATTGGATCCGGTGGTCTTGTCGTAATGGACAGCCACACCTGCATGGTGGAGGTTGCAAGGTTCTTCATGCATTTTACGCAGAACGAATCCTGCGGAAAGTGCGTTCCATGCCGCGAAGGCACAAAGAGGATGCTTGAAATCCTTGAACGCATAGTCGAGGGCAATGGCAATGAAGGTGACATAGAACTCCTTGAAGAGCTCAGCGATACGATCTCCAACACTGCATTGTGCGGTCTTGGAAAGTCCGCTCCAAACCCTGTCGTGAGTACCATAAAGAACTTCAGGGACGAGTACGAAGCACATGTCTACCAGAAGAAGTGCCCTGCAGGACAGTGCCAGAAGCTCAAGAAGATCTATATAGATCCATTGACATGCAAGGGCTGCTCTGCCTGTTCAAGAAAATGTCCTGTTGGAGCCATAAGCGGCAAGATAAAGGAACCTTTCTCCATAGACTTGACCAAATGCATACGCTGCGGTTCCTGTATGGCGACCTGTAAGTTCAATGCAATCAAGGAGGCCTGAGCATGAAGAACATCGATTACATGTACGTTGACGGGATACCCGTAGCCATAGAGGGTGAGAAGAACATGCTCCAGGTCATAAGGAAGACCGGTGTGAAGCTCCCCACCTTCTGCTATCACAGCGACCTCTCCATATATGGAGCATGCCGCATGTGCATGGTCGAGGACGAGAGGGGCAACCTCTACACCGCCTGCTCCACGCCGCCCAAGGCCGGTATGAGCATAAAGACCAACACTGCACGCCTTAGAAAGTATAGAAAGAACATCCTTGAACTTCTTCTTGCCAACCACTGCCGCGACTGCACGACATGCGCCAACAACAAGTCCTGCAAACTCCAGGACCTTGCGGTTCGCTTCAACATAGAGGGTGTCCGTTTCCCGAACAGGGCCGATGACAATAAGGTCACCAATTCATCTGCTTCAATAGTCTTCGATTCCGGCAAATGCATCCTTTGCGGCGACTGCGTAAGGACCTGCCACGAAGTGCAGAACGTTGGTGCAATAGACTTTGCCTTCCGCGGTTCCAAGATGCTCATCTCCACAGCCTTTGGGAAGCCTCTTTCTGAGACCATGTGCGTAGGCTGCGGCCAGTGCGCAGTTGCATGTCCAACAGGAGCAATCACCGCCCGCAGTGAAATCCAGAAGGTATGGGATGCAATCTCCAATCCATCCGTGAAGACGGTCGTCCAGGTTGCACCTGCCGTCAGAGTCGCCCTTGGCAACATGGTTGGCATTCCAGAGGGCAAAGATGTTTCAGGTCTTATCTTCGCCGCCTTGAGGAAGATGGGCTTCGATGAGGTCTTCGATACTTCGTTTGGTGCTGACATAACCGTTCTTGAGGAGTCCAAGGAGTTCCTTGAAAGACTCAAGGAGGGGAAGAGGCTTCCAATCATAACCTCTTGCTGTCCTGCATGGATTCAGTACTGTGAGAAGAAGCATCCAGAGCTAATGGAGAACGTCTCCACATGCCGCTCTCCAATGGAGATGTTCGCATCCGTAATCAAGGAGGAGCGCCAGGAACGTGGCAAGAAACTCTTCCATGTCGCAGTCATGCCCTGTACCGCCAAGAAATTCGAAGCCCAGCGCGAGGAGTTCCTTGGCAAGGACGGTTCCCGCAATGTGGATGCTGTCATAACCACAGACGAACTTACCCACATGCTCAAGGAAGCCGGCATATTGCTCAACGAGATAGATCCTGAGCCAGTTGACCATCCTTACGACAACGCATCCGGTGCCGCCGTCATCTTTGGTGTTACCGGTGGTGTAACTGAAGCCGTTCTCAGAAACGTGGTAAAGGACAAGTCCCGTTCTGCTCTCATGAAGCTTTCGAATGTTGGAGAGAGAGGCAACGAGGGACTCAAGATCTTTGAACTAACGACGGAAGACGGTGTAGGGCTTCGTATTGGAGTTGCAAGCGGACTTGCCAACGCCGAGAAGCTTTTGGGTATGCTTAAGAACGGCGAGAAGTTCGATATCATTGAAATCATGGCTTGTCCTGGTGGCTGCGTAGCTGGAGGCGGTCAGCCTTTCGTCCATGCCGATGTCCGCAAGACCCGTGGCAAGGGCCTCTACGATACCGACAGGATGCTCAGCATACGCCACTCGGAGTCCAATGCATCTGTCCAAGCTCTGTATGACAGGCTCCTCAAGGGCCGTGAGCACGAGCTTTTGCATGTACACTATAAGAAAAAGTGAGTTTCTTGGTTTCTCCCAAGTTTTTGATTTTTCACAGGGGCTGCGGAAGCGGCCCTTTTGTTTTGTGTTTTGGGGTTGCACGTTTTTGTTTGCTCGTGTTTGGAGTTACCTGTTTTGGGGGTGGTTTTTGCGCTGGTTTGATGCGTCCTGATGCGCCGTGGTGCGCCGTAGTCCGCCTTGATGCGCCGTAGTCCGCCTTGATACGTCTTGATGCGCCTTGATGCGCCGTGTGTTGTAAGCGTGTACATTACAACGGCATTCGTGCTATCATGGCTGCAATAGTTGGGATTACTCAACACCAATAGGAGACAGAAGCCATGCAGATATCCAGCCGCTTTACAATGGCAATCCACATTTTTGCACTTGTAGATGTGTTTTCCTCTGAGACTAAGGTCACAAGCGATTTCATGGCCAGCAGCATAGGCACGAACCCCGTAGTTGTACGAAAGCTTCTGCAACAACTCAAAGCCGCAGGTCTAATCGATGTTGCACGGGGAACCGGGGGTGTGTCGGTCTCCAAGTCTCTTTCCTCCATAACCCTTCTTGATATCTACAAAGCCGTTGAGTGCATCCCAGAAAGCGAGCTATTCCACTTCCACGAAAACCCCAATTCCATGTGTCCCGTGGGCCGCAACATCCACGCAGTCCTCGACCCAAAGTTGGACGCCGCACAAAAGGCCTTCGAAGCCTCTCTCTCTACAACGACCCTAGCCGATATCGAGAAGGATTTCCAGGCAATCCTCAAATCCAAGATATAGAGTTCTTCCTTAGACCGATGTCTTTGTTCGTTTTCTTTTGTTGTAACCATTGACATTACAACAGTGATGTGGTATAAGCATTGATGTAATCAAAATAGTTACAATTAAATTCCTATGGAGGACATTACGATGAAGAGTTTTGCAAAGACACACGTTGGAGAAGAGGCTAGGGTAGAGCTTCATGATTCGTTGGCACTTACAGGTGCCGAGGTAAGTATCAATACCCTGCCTGCAGGAGCATGCGTACCATTTGTGCATTCACACAAGAACAATGAGGAGATCTATGGAATCATTGCAGGCTCAGGCAAAGCCGTTGTAGACGGAGAGACGATTGAACTTGCTGCAGGCGATTGGCTTCGCATATCCCCAAAAGCAAAGAGACAGTTCTTTGCATCAAACAGCTCTCCAATCAAATATGTATGCATCCAGACCAAGGCAGGTTCTCTGGAAGGCTACACTGCAACGGATGCAGTGATTGAGTAAAACATTTAAAAATTATCGACAAACATTAAAAAACTATTGACAAACGTTACAAGAAGCGGCTATAATTCAATCATCACACGTAGGAGATCTAAAAATGGAAAAGATGATTAAGTTTTCAAAGATTGGATATGGTTTTTCAAAGGTCTTGAAAATCATGTCATGGGTTGGATGCGGCCTGCTTCTTGCATCATTGGTTTTCATCGTTTGCACGAAGGACACTTCCGGACTTGTCTACAGGGGCGGCAACATGCATGTGTCTGTATATGCACCGGTGGCTTTGGGGGACTATTCCCTTGCCCAGGCTATAACAGCAATCTCGATTGCCGCTACAGGTCTTGTTTTCCTTGGATTCCTTCTTCGTGAGCTTGAATGCATACTGTTTGGCATGAAGAATGGAGAAAGTCCGTTTACAATGGGCAATGTGCATCACCTTAGAATGATTTCGTTGTACATGCTGCTTGCTTTGGTCATTGGCGAAATCGTGGAGGCTGTACTGACAGGCCTTCTCAATTGCGAGGTCAATGAAGAAGCACTTGGTAGCATACTGTCAGTGATCATCGTCTATGCCCTGTCGTTCGTCTTTGAATATGGCGTCAAGCTGCAGGAGCAGGTGGACGAGACCCTGTAAGGAAGGAGGTGTTTATGGCAATAATCCTTAGACTTGATAGGGTGATGGCGGACAGAAAGGTCTCTCTAAACGAGTTGTCGGAGAAGGTTGGAGTATCCAACGTCAATCTCTCCAAGATAAAGACCGGCAAGATAAGTGCAGTGAGGTTCTCCACTTTGGATGCAATTTGCAAGGCTCTTGACTGTCAACCTGGAGACATATTGGAGTATAAACCAGAGTAGCAGTGAGCTGTGGTAGACCAAAATCATGGAAATTGCGCACTGTGGTCTACATTTGTAGACCATGGCGGGATTTTTCTATGGTTTTGATCTATTTTCTTGCCTTTGCGATGATCTTCTCCAACATTGTGTCGTCTATCTGGTTCACCGTTATGAAGTCTCCATCATAGAACACCGCCCAGTTGTTGAATATGCAGGGTAGGGCCTTTGCCCTTTCTAGTGAATCCACAAGAGTGAACGATGCCTCTATGTCGTGTTCTTCGCAGTATTTCCTCAGGGTTTCCACTCTTTGCAAAGTGAACGGACATTGATAGTCATAATAGACGACAAGGCCAGTGGCATTGGTATTGCATGTGCGGGCGTCGTCAGTGAACCTTGGAAGCGTCTCATCGAACGATAAAGCAAGAAGCTCATAGCCATTTGAGGTTCTATCTGCTGTAACAAAGCCAAATTTCTTTGCAAAGTTCTGGTCACTGAGCCATGATTTCTGCTTGTCCGCCCCAATCATACATACTCCAGATCTGCCTTGGCGTCTTGCATCGTCTATGCAATGCTGCATAAGCTCTCGCCCATATCCATGCCCCTTTGGCGCTCCTTGGACCCAAAGGCAGTAGATGTACATATAGTTCTCGCCTGTGATTGGAACCCATGCCTTTTCAAGAGGGGCGTACTCTATGAACACGCAGTCCTTTGAGTTCAGCTTGCGAAAGACATGTCCTTCATCCAATCTGTCTTTGAGCCATTGACGTTTTGTCTCAACTCCAGGGTGTGCTGCCTTTGAACGGATTATACAGCAAAGGTGTTCGTGGTCTATATTCTCGTTCGTTATTTCTATGAAATCGGTCTCCATTGGTGTTTCCTTCCTGGGAAAGGATATCTGTTCGAATATATAAAATCAAGTGTTTTAAATAAATGATTTATTCTTATAGAGGAATAAAAACTTGATTTTATTCTTATATAGGAATATAATGTTGATATGCAGTATCTTACAACAGCGGAAATAGCTTGCAAGTGGGGTGTCTCTCAGCGCCGTGTCTCTCTCCTTTGTTCTGAGGGAAGGGTCGAAGGAGCCGTTTTGGCGGGAAAAACCTGGCTTATCCCAGAGAACGCACGAAAGCCTTTTGATGCGAGAACCAAAAAAGAAGAAGGAACTGAGGTTTGTTCTCGTGATTGTGTTTCAGAGAGTATGCCTGCATATAATTCACGTCCCATATATGTAGATGGGAAGCTTGCAATGGCAGCCTATGCGGTTTGTGAAGAAACTGGAAGCAATCTTGAGATCTTGGTAAGTGGGTTTTTAAAGAACTTGGTTGAAACGGGAGGAAATCTCCGCATTGGTTTGGCAAGGGGTTTTCTTGGAAATACAGATGACATCGACTTCTGCAATGAAGAAATTCTGAAGCAGTTCGGAGTGTAATATGAGACTTCTCTTGGATTCCCATATTCTTCTCTGGGCTTTGGACAACAATCCAAAGCTTCCAAAGGCTGCCCGCAGGCTACTTTCGGACCCTGGAAATGAAGTGTTCTGCAGCGTTGCGTCTCTTTGGGAGTTCCAAATCAAACATATGCTTCATCCAAGTATCATTGCGAATGCAAGAACATTGTTTGGTTTCTGCATTATGTCAGGCTACAAGGTTCTAAACATGACTGCAAGTGATGTCTTTTTCATTTCAACGTTGAAAGATGTCCATAGAGATCCTTTTGACAGGATTCTTTTGAGTCAAGCAAAAGCATCGGGTTTCAAGTTATTGACGGCAGATAAGATCTTTGAAAAATATGAAGAAGAATGCGTTGTCCTAGTGTAGGTACGCTTTCAATTCTTCCATTTTCTGTTGTCTTTCCTTGCCCCCGCACCTTCGTAGATCGAAACCAAATACTTTGCGAAGAAACCGTCACTTTCCTTCCAAAGGGTCAATGCCTCCTCGTCCACCTTTGAGAACTTGCCAAGGAAGTACTCCCTGTTGAGCTGAACTGCTATGTCCATCATCTTTTGGGCGACTACTGGGTCTAAAACGTTCAAAAGCTCATTCTTGACCTTGTTCCTCGTACATTCGTCAAAGACTTCCTTTGCTTTGGACTTCAATGCCTCATTGGAAATCTCTCTTGTCCTATACGAGAGCTTGTCCCCTGAAACCGTCAGGATCCCATACTGCAACGGCGTATCCACAAGGGCGGACACCGCAATGTCTGCAATACCGTTGCTTTCAACTATGGTCTGGACATGCAAATGCCCTGAAAGATTAACCTCAACGCCATACTTCTCATATAGTTCTATGAGCGCCGCTGCATTGTTGAGTTGGTATCCCCAAACGAAATTCTCATTGTGCACGAAAAGATTCTGGTGCGTGGCTGAAATCACCCTGATTCCTTCCTGATTGGCCTTTGCCAAATTCTCGTCTATCCAGTCCAAGGTGGACTTCCGTATCGTTCCCTTGCTTCCCGTGTTGCTGTCAACCGATAAAAGCCACGTCTTTTCGTTGAGCTCTGCAATGTACGAATTGGACCACCTGTCCTGCGAGAGTGCCTCCCCATAGCCAAAATCCCACCAATGGTCCTCGAACCGCTGGCTTCCAAACGACGGGACCTCCTCCACGCCATCGTTTGTGTATCGGTACGCCGTCATGTTCACGTCATGGTTGCCCGTCATCACATACACCTCTATACCGATATCCTTGAGCTTTCCCAGCAGATCCCTCAGTTCTTCATGGCTTGCTTCTTCTCCGTTCAGAGTAAGGTCTCCGGTCACTACAACGGCGTCAGGCTTGAGCTTTAGCATGTCGTCCACAAAGGCCTGCGCAATGAGCGCAGACTGCACCGTGTCCTTGCCGTCGCTTTCCATCGTGACCTTCCACATAAAGTTCTCGTTTTCAATCAACGACGGAGAAAAGTAGTGCATATCACTTACATGGACTATCGTCAGCTCTGGCTTTGCGCAACCAACCAAAGTGGTTGCTGCAATTGCTGTGAATAAAAGAAGTATCAATTCCAATGTCTTGCGTTTCATTTTTTTAAGCTTTCTTCCTCAATCCTCCTCACCGCTGCGATTCTTTGCGAGAGGGTTGGGTGCGAGTATTCTGTCATCACAATCCATGGATGAGGGTTCACCTGAGACAAAGACTCCTTCGTGAGCTTCTTCAACGCAGAGATTAAGGCGTCGCCGTATCCTTGGCGGGCGGCAAAGGCATCGGCATCGTATTCGTGCTTGCGGGAAAGATAGCTGGATATCGTGCCAAGGCCAAGCGACAGAGGCCATATCATGAGGGCAAGCACATAGCTTGCAAAGTAGTAGTTGACCTCTGTGAACCCAAATGCAGCGAAGAGAGCTGGGAAGTTGAGGACAATGCCAATGCCGGCTATCGTGAGCACTACGGTTGCAAGTGCAAAAGGCAACGATTTGAGAATATGTCTGAAGCGTGCATGGGCGAATTCGTGTGCAAAGACCGCCACAATTTCATCTGTGGTGAAGTTGTTCACAAGGTTGTCGTCCAAGGATATGGTCTTTCTCTTCAAGCCTGTGCAGAACGCATTGGCCTTTGTCGTCCTGCGGCTTGCATCCCTCACCACGATCTTCTTCACCTTGACGCCGTATGAATCGCACAATGCTTGGAGTTTGTCTCTAAGCTCTCCCTCTCCAAGAGGTGTGAATTTGTTGAATATCCGCATGAACGGGACGGAAAGCATGTTGAATATGAGTACGAATGCAATCGCCGCAATGCTTGCCCATAGTATTGCCGCATTCCCATAATGGCTGAACAGGAACGCAATCATGGCAAGCAGTCCAAAGTTGAGAACTGCATTCACGATTGTGGATTTGACGACATCGGCCCAGAACGTCTTCTTCGTTGTCTTGTTCATGCCATAGCGCTCTTCTATGACGAACGTCTCGTAGTAGTCGAATGGGATGTCTATTGGCAGTCCTACAAGTGCAAATACAACAACAGCAAGCAGATACTGTACATACATATTGTTTGGAGCAATCGTGCCAGCCCATGCGAACACCTTTGCATAGACATCGAACACTAGGAACGCAAGCAGCATGATCGCCGTGAGTATGGCCCTTGCAAGGGAAGTTTTGCTGCAGTCCTTCTTGTACGCACGGAACTTGGCATACTCCTCGTTGCTGTATACATCCCGCACATTGTCCGGAAGCTTCTTGTCCTTCTGTGAGTCATCCAGATACCGCACCAACATGTCATATGCCTTCTGTAGCACGAACGAACCCACCAAAACCCACTTGATCACCGCGCTTGTCATCATTCGCCTCCATTTGCCTGCATTTGTCTGCATGATAAGGCATTCCTCTTTGGAATGGTAGTCCTTTTCTAGTCCGATATTGTTGAACTTGGCCTATGGTGGAATATCAATGTATGGCTGGTTCTATCGAGTATTTGAAAGAGGCAGAATCTTCAATGATGTTCACAAACTCTTTTTTGGAGAGGTCTCTTGTATCTGCTTTTTGAATTGCCATTCCCCACCATGGCTCGAAGCAGACATATTCACCTGCAAATGATTTACTCCATAATCCAATAACAGGGGCGTCTGTTTCTATAAGGTAGTCGACATCGTCTGTTTTCATAAGGTACGAATTGGTTTTTATTCCACTGAGTATAAACGTCTTGTATACCAACAGTACTTCTTTTGATACATGAACGCTATCGATTTCTCCAAAGTTCTTTTTCCCTGCGACAAACCCGTTTTCTATTAACCATATTGTAGGTTTCTCCAAAGAACCAAAGCAGACATCTGCAATGCCGTTCTTTGCATAGAGCCCTGGATGGCCTCCAACATAAAACGGCATTGGTCTATCGCTTTTGTTTTCTACAGAATAAGTGACGTTTATCCTTTTGTTCGCAACTTCGAAGGTCGCAGTGAACGAGAACTCAAATGGAAACTGTCTTAGAGTATTGGGAGTGGAATCGAACCTCAGAGAAAGTGAATTACTGGTTTTCGAGATAACATTCGATTGCATCCCACGGATGATTCCATGTTTCATATCGCAAAAATACTTTTTTCCGTCTATGAAATAAGGGGCGTGATCTATTACTGGGAATATTGCTATATCTTGACTTCCCCAGACATTCGGATTTACTTGGTACAGCAGTTCTCTTTTAGACCCCACATCGAATATACTCGTGAACACCGCTCCACAATCATCTACTTTGATTACTAGTTTGTCGTTTCCAATTGAGTGTATCATCATTTCTCCCAAAAGGTTGTTGGCTACTTTTCCAGAATCTGTAGGTTGGTTGGATCAAAGTTCAAGAATGCCTTATCTCCGACTTGGTAGACTTTTTTCAATCTTGGATTGTAGTCTGTAATCTTCAATGTGCAATCGTTGTATTTGACCTGGTAGTATTGATGTGACCCCATGAATGTAGAGACAATGACTTTGCATTCAAGGATTCCATCATCTGCAATGGTAGTGGATTCAGGTCTGAGTACCAACTCGCAATCGCATCCAGGTTTTGGACCATTGTTTGAAAGTATTTCTACATTGGTTCCATTTAAGCTTACTTTGACAACAAATCCATATTTTTTTGGGTCCGTAACCTTGTATACTTCAAGTACCTTTGCAGGAAGAAAATTCGCTTCACCAATGAAGTCTGCTACGAAATGGTTTGCAGGATGATAGTATACCATCTGAGGCGTATCCATTTGCATGATGTGACCTTTGTCCATGATGATGATTCTGTCTGAAATCGCCATTGCCTCGCTTTGGTCGTGGGTTACATATACCGCAGTGATTCCAACCTCCTGTTGGATTCTTCTAATTTCAGTTCGCATCGACACTCTCAACTTTGCATCAAGGTTTGAAAGTGGTTCGTCGAACAACAACACAGCAGGTTCAATGACAAGCGCTCTTGCCAAAGCAACTCGTTGTTGCTGTCCTCCAGAAAGCTGGTTGGTCATTCTATCCTCTGTTCCCTCCAGACCGACCAGTTTCAGTATTCCAAGGACTTTTCTTCTTATTTCATCTTTTGGAAGTTTTCTGAGTTTGAGACCATAGGCTACGTTGTCGAACACGTTGTAGTGGGGTAGCAATGCATAGCTCTGGAACACCATTGCTGTATCACGTTTGTTCGGAGTCAGCGCATTTATGGCTTGGTCTCCAAAGTATATTTCGCCTGCATCAGGGCTTTCGAATCCTGCAATCATCCTTAGTGTTGTTGTTTTTCCGCAGCCGGAAGGTCCTAAGAGTGTTATGAATTCTCCAGGCTTGATTACGAAATCAACGTCATCTACTGCATTGAAATTTCTCTTTGTCTTTGGATTCGTATAAACTTTTGTAATATGTTCGAGTTTGACTGGCATTTGTTTCTTTTGGTTCATGATTGAATTCCTTTTTGTTTTCTATATCTCTGTTTTTTTGATGGTTAGTTTCTTCGTCATTAAATCCAGTATTCCAATGGAGGCATATCCAAGGAGAATTAGAACTGTAGCATAAACACATGCAACACCAAAGTTTCCGTTGTCTGCATAGGCATTTATTCTTACAGTTATAAATGGAATCCTTGGTGTTACGAGAAGAATTACAGCCGATATTGATGTGATGCTTCTCACGAAGGAGGTGATTAGACCGCTGAAGAAACTATCCTTGATTAAGGGCAATGTGACAGAACTGAATACTTTTGCTGTGTTTGCGCCCATGTCATAGGCTGATTCCTCTATGGATTTGTCAATTTGGTTCAGAGCCGATATTCCGCTTCGAACACCAACGGGAAGGCTCCTTACGACAAACACAATTATGAGTATTGCACTCGATCCATATATGCCAGCTAGAAATCCTGAGTGGAATACTCCTGTCACGAATCCACGTATGTATGCTACTCCAAGGACGGTTCCTGGCACTGCCATTGCCAGCATTGACACGAATTCAATGGCCTTTCTTCCAACAAAGCGTTTTTTTACAACGATGTATGCAATGAGCATAGCGAAAAGCGATGTGAGGCAGGCCGATATGAAAGCTAGTCCAAATGAGACTCCAAAGGCCTTGAAACCTTCGCCTGAACCCGAGAAGAGATATTTCCACCATTTTAGAGTTGGATGGTAGTTTCTTCCCCAAACTGTCATGATGGACCCATAGAATACACACAGGTACATTATAACCACGAAGCTTCCTATTACGCCTGCAACGATTTTCAACGGTACTGTAACGGACTTGTCTTCTATAAGGATCCTTGCACGCGAAGCCTTTCCTGTGAGGGTCGCTACGCTACGTGCTTCAAGGACATATTTTTGGATTAGGAAGAATACTGTTGTTATCATGAGCAGGTACACTGCCATTGCGGCTGCATTGCCAGCTGATCCCGTTGACCATCCTCCCGTGTACTGCAGATAGATGGACGTCGCCAAAGTGTCAACGTTCCCTCCTATAAGCATTGGGTTGGCAAAGTCTGCGCAGCTCTCAAGAAAGCACACAAGGAATGCATTGCCAATTCCTGGAAGAAGAAGGGGAAGTGTTACAGTGAAGAACTCTCTGGGTCTAGAAGCACCCATGTTTCTAACCGCTTCCTCGAGCGATGGATCTATATTTTTAAGAAGTCCTTTTAGCATCAGGTAGACAGTTGGAAAATACGTCAATGTCTGGACGAGGATTATTCCTGGATAGCCTTTTATGTTGGAAGAAAGCATGCCGAATATGCCTCTAGTTACAAGACCTGCATTTCCAAATAGGAAAAGTGCTGAGAGTGCAAGGACGAAAGGAGGCGAGACTATAGGCAAAGTGGCTACTATGTT
>Ga0129317_1000904_pt1 | contig 25641 bp, 12 predicted proteins | sample Cm1ome_FD_94430 | JGI IMG/M metagenome (GOLD analysis project Ga0129317, IMG submission 94430) | Eastern black-and-white colobus group fecal microbial communities from Wisconsin, USA - Cm1105 metagenome | ecosystem: Host-associated > Mammals > Digestive system > Large intestine > Fecal | place... | reverse complement strand
TCATCGCATTAGACAGGAGATTGAAGCATATCTTGTCCAGCTTGTCCTCGTCAGCCCATATGGTCAATGAATCTTCCAGGCCGTATGTTCTGAATGTAACGCCTTTTTCATTTGCCGTAACACGGAATATATCCGTTAGGTTGCGGAGCTGAGCTATAAGGTCTATCGGCTTCACCTGCAGCTTGAGGGTGTCATTCTCAAGCTTATTGAAGTCAAGGAGCTGGTTCACAAGCCTCAACATACGCTTTATATTCCTCTGGACGATATTCAGGAGTCTCTTGTTCCCAACGGTCAGGTCGGGAGATTCGATAAGTTGGTTGACCGGACCGGATATCATGGTCAGAGGTGTCCTGAATTCATGCGAGATATTGGCAAAGAAACTCATGTTCATCTCATTCACCTTCTTTTCCTGTTCCTTTTCCTGCCTTTCCCGGAGGACAGCCATCTTCTCTTCGTTAAGATGACGTCTCATTTTCGCTACAAGATATACAACTGTGGCAAAAAACAGGACGTACAGACAGACAGCCCACCACGTGAGCCACAGAGGAGGCTCGACTAATATATCCACAGTATTTTCTGCTTCTATGACGCTTTGGTCATTGTTTGTCGCACGCACTTTAAAGAGGTACTTCCCTGCAGGAACATTAGCATAATATGCTTCTCTGTTATTATTGGCATCTATCCAATGCTTATCAAAACCCTCAAGCATATAGAAATATCTGACGCGTTCGAACTCACTGTATTCCAGTGCTGCAAACGATATGCTGAAGCTGTTCTGGTCATGTTTCAGATGGATGTCGGATCCGCAGCAGAGCGATTTGTCCATGATGCCGCATTCGCCAGGCCGTACAAGCTCATTATGTACCTTCAGGTCTTCAAAGCACAGGTTGAAAGACCGGTTCACTGTCACATCCATCGGGTTGAAGAACGTTAGGCCATGCGTACCGCCGAATACAAGAGTGCCGTCAGGCATGCGGCAGGAAGCCCTGTCGTAGAATTCGTTGCCTCCTATGCCGTCTGCTTCAAACCAGTTGATGAACTTCTCCACGCTTCTATCATATTTGCCAAGACCATACAAGGTAGACACCCAAAGGTTGCCTTGCAGATCCTCTTCTATCGCAGAAATATCAGTGCATGGAGCTCCTGGGACAGGATAAATATCCCCGGTTTCAGGGTCATAGCGGAGAAGTCCGTTGGCAACTGTTCCAATCCATATATCCCCTTCTTCGTCAATAATCATATCCGTTGGTATGAATACAGAACGTCTGATACTGCCTTTCCATGCTTCATCGTCGACATCGGCATCCCGATAGGCAAATGTTTCCGTATCAACTTCCTTCAGATGGCTCATGAACGCTCCTACCAGAAGCCGGTGACCATAAGGAAGAATTGAAGGAATGAAAGTATAGTCCATCGTAAATGGCTTGAGATACTGCATTTCTGAATCACCCGACCGAAAGTAACAGATATATTCAGAAGCAGTCGCTATCCAGACCGTTCCGTTCTCATCCTGTTCTATCGCCATCGGGAAAAGAGCCGGATGGCTGAATTCTGCCTTTAGTCTGCCCCCCTCATATGAACATTTTATTATATGCGATGCAGCAAAAAGCCATATATTATCGTCCTTGTCAGCAAAAACGATGGAGACATCAGTTCTGTTCCCATCCTGCAAAGGAAGCAGATGTCCGACCTCTACCTCGCTGAACTCCATAGACTTCGAGTCATATACAAACAGTCCATCCTTCAGAGTCGCAATCCAGAGATTTCCCTTGCTGTCGCAATCCAGAGAAACCACGGATTTGTTATCTGTACATGACCGCAGGTAGCTGTTGTCGTTGAACCTTTCCTTATAGTTATATATGACCTTATACCCTTGATCTACAGATCCTATCCACAGATTGTTGTGGGAATCCTTGAACATCTGCTTGATGCTGAAATCAGGCGCAGCAAACGGGAAGCCTCTTTCGTTCTGGTGACGGACCACGCCTTCGTTGCTGTCATAATAGAAGAGCCCATGCTTCTCTGTATTGATTAGAAGAGAATGTTCGTCGTAGGGATATATGTATGTGACATATGCTTTCCGGAATATCGGATGCGACACGAGACATTCCGGCACTTTTCTGAATGTATCCGACATTGTGTCATAAATGCGTAAACCGTCGAATGAATTCATCCATATGCAGCCTGATGCATCCATATATGAATATGTAGGGTAACCTTCGACTGCTACAGAATCTTTCATTTCCATCGTGTCGACATCATAGCATCTCATGCTGGCTGTATTTACCACCCACAGCTCATTCGCAGGAGAGATGAAGCATCTGTTGATAAGGGACCTCGTATGGTCCAGGACAGGAAGGACCGCGTCAAAAGTCTCGGTCTCAGGGTTATATCTACATAATGAGCTTATAGTATTTACATATATGTTCCCTGATGCATCCTCAATGATCTGGTCGACTTTCTTGATGGAAGACTCCAGCGGAAAATGCTGGAACTCATCACGTTCCGTATATCTGCAGATTCCGTTTACCGTCGCGACCCATAATCTCTTGCGCGAATCCTTCAGCAGACATTGGATCTGATTGTCCGGAAGGCTGAGCGAGTCGTCTGCACAGAAATACTGATGATATCCGTGGACATTGTGCCTGTTGAGTCCGCGGAAGGTTCCTATCCAGATATGGCCGTGTTCATCTTCTGCAAAGGACGACACCTTCTGGTTTGAAATATCATTCGAAATGACAAGGCTGGCATATTCGGCATTGCGTACCGCTTCATTTTTCTGAACATTGCAGGAAAACAAGGTTCCCGTCACAAGGACAAACAGAAGAAATCTTTTCATAAATCACTTTTTAGTACGTCAAAGTTAATAAAAATAAACGCTCCAAGCATTATCCATACATGTTTTGAACGCACAGAAAAATAAATGAACAAACAGAAAAATGGGTTTGAACAAATCCAAAAGATAATCACACGCATAAGAAAGCCGTTTGCTTCAAAACAAACGAAATTTGCAGGAAACCAAGATAACAACACCAAGATGAAAGCCAAAATCCTGATTTTTCTTACCATCGCTGCATTAAGCGGATGTACAAACGGCAACACGACAAAGAATCCTGCCAGGAATCATTCTCACGAATTGCTGACTGACGCAGAACTATCCGTAACCCAGACTACCAGCGGCAAAGTCGCCGGATATATAGACGACGGCATATTCACCTACAAGGGCATACCATATGCCAAGGCGGAAAGGTTCATGCCTCCTGTACCGGCTGACAGATGGAACGGAATCCGAAGCTGCCGTGCATATGGTCCGACTTGCCCTCAAGGGAAAAGGACCGGATGGTACAGCGACGAGCAGGCCTTTTCATTCAGCTGGGATGACGGATTTGCTGACGAAGACTGCCTTAGGCTGAACATCTGGACCCCAGGCATCAATGATGGCAGGAAGAGACCGGTCATGGTATGGCTCCACGGAGGAGGATATTCTGCAGGATCAGGTCAGGAGCTCCCTTCATACGACGGACACAATCTGGCCGATAAAGGAGATGTGGTCGTCGTTACCCTTAACCACAGGCTGAATGTCCTGGGTTTTCTGGACCTGTCTGCATATGGCGAAAAATACGCATATTCCGGCAATGCTGGTCTTCTGGACATTGTCGCCGCCCTTGATTGGGTCCAGGCCAATATCGCAAGGTTTGGCGGTGACGCAGGAAATGTCACGATATTCGGTCAGTCCGGAGGCGGAGGAAAGGTATCCACTCTCCTTGCCACTCCTTCAGCCAAAGGAAAATTCCACAAAGCGATTGTCCAGAGCGGATCAATGCTGAAGACGATGGAAAGCAGATGGTCCCGAAGGATAGGCGCAGCCGTCGTGGAAGAATTGGGCATAAGTCCGAGCAGGATTGATGAACTGCAAGCCATGCCATACGAAAAGCTTCTTGCAGCCGGTGAAAAAGCCATCGCAAAGGTCAGGGCAGAAGCCGACAAGGCCGGATTCGTTTCATTCATCTTCGGATGGGCTCCGACCGTAGACGGCAGCGTGCTTCCCCGCCAGCCTTTCTATCCCGACGCTCCCGAACAGTCAAAGGATGTTCCTATGATGATAGGCACTACTATCCACGAGTTCAGTATGAGCACATACGTTCCTCAACTCCGTACTATAGACAAGTCGGCTGCAATTGAATATCTTAGGACAAAATACGGAGAGAAGACAGAAGAATTCCTCCGTCTGTTTGAAAAGACATATCCGAATTACCAAGCTAAAGACCTGATAGATACAGACTTTACCTTCCGTCCAAGCGCCATTGAACAGGCTGTGATCAAGTCACGTCAGGGCGGAGCTCCGGTATACACATATATGTTTGCCTGGGAATCTCCTGTGCTTGACGGCATCCTCAGAAGCACACATTGCATGGAAATACCATTCGTGTTCAACAATGCAGATATCCATGCTTCTATGACCGGAGGTGGGAAAGACGCGCTTGAGCTTGCTGATAGAATGAGCCAAGCATGGATCAATTTCGCCCGCACAGGAGACCCGAATACAAAAGATCTTCCGCAGTGGCCGGTTTACAATTGTTCCGAAGGGGCGGCCATGATCTTCAATAATGATTGCGAAATAAAATATAATCACGACAAGGAGCTGATCAACTTTATCAGACAGTTTCCTACACGAGGATTCTAATTACACTTATATTAATACTAACCATTAGCCATCAAAACAATGAGAACCAAATCAACATTCTCAAGAATGATCGGCACTGCTCTGGCAATGCTCCTCATTCTAGCCGGCTCTCTCTCGGCATCCGCACAAGGACAGCTGAAGGTGACCGGTAAAGTCACTGATGAACTGAATGCTCCGATGGTAGGAGTCAGTGTCATCGAGAAAGGAACTCAGAACGGCATCATAACTGACGAAGACGGTGCGTACGAAATCACCGTCAAAGCAGGGGCTGTTCTCGAATTCTCTTACATCGGCTATCTCACAGTCGATAGGAATGCCATCAACGGCACTCTGAACATCAACATGGAACCGGACAACGAGATGCTCGAGGAGATAGTCGTTGTCGGATATGGTGTCCAGAAGAAAAGTTCCCTCACAGGCTCTGTGACTCAGGTAAAGTCTGAGGACATCAACGGACGTACAATCACCAACCCGGCACAGGCTCTCCAGGGTAAGACCTCAGGTGTGCAGGTATTTACAAGTTCCGCTAGGCCAGGCGCATCTCCAAGCATACGCGTTCGCGGTATCGGTTCAAACGGCTCAAGCGACCCTCTCGTAGTTGTGGACGGACGTATCGGCAGCCTTGCAGGTATCGACCCTAACGACATCGAGTCAATGGAAGTCCTCAAGGACGGAGCATCTGCTGCAATCTATGGTGCCGAGGCTGGCAATGGTGTCATTCTCGTCACCACAAGAAAAGGTAAGGGCGACGGTAAGATCACATACGACTACCAGCACACAAGCCAGAGTCTTGCACGCGTACCTCAGATGATGAATGCAGAGCAATTTATCGACTACTACTCGGAGGCTGGCCTCATCTCTCTCGAGAACTTCTACAACAACTGGGATTTCGAAACCAACACAGACTGGACAAAGGTAGGTTTCGAGAACTCTAACATGCAGCGCCACAACCTGACATTCTCTGCAGGAGACATGAACAGATCCATTTATGTTTCAGGTTCATACCTTCACAATGACGGTATTGTTGCAGGTGGCAAGGACTTCTACGAGCGCCTTACAGGTATGGTCAACGCATCTTGGAAGATCAAGCCTTGGCTCGAGATCGGTACAAACAACCAGATTGAATACTATAAGGGAGGCTCTGTTTCTGAGGGTTCCGAGTATGGTTCATACCTCCTCGCTGTCCTCAACCTTGACCCACTTACGAAGCCTCTCTACTCAGTAGACAATCTTCCAAAGCATATGGCTGACATCTACTACGGTGATCATGCTCCAATGCTTGGTGACGGCAAAGGCAATGTATACGGTGTTTCCAACTTCAACACTTCAGAGAACCAGAATCCTCTGATCATGCGCGACGCAAGCGACAATGATTCAAGAGGTTTCAACATCAACGGTACTACTTTCATCAATTTCATGCCGATCAAGGGCCTGACTGTCACATCACGTCTGGGTTACCGTCTCTCAAGTTCAGAATCCTACTCAGTAGGACACGACTACTACGCTAACGCAATGCATCACCAGAATTACATTTCTGTAAATGCAAGCTCATATGCAAGCTCTTATTGGCAGTGGGAGAACTTCCTCAACTACAACAAGAGCTTCAAGGGTCACGATTTCGGCGTAATGCTCGGTACCAGCTTCACTGAAAGCAGAAGCTTCGGCGTAAGCGGTGGAAAGCACGGTACCGAGACTGACCTCGGATTCAAGAAGGATGACCCTCTCTTCCTGTACTTCGCATATGCGACAGCAAACGCTGAGGACGACATAAGCGGCGGTGAGGCTATGTTCTCCAGAAAGAACTCGTACTTCGGTCGTCTCAACTATGAGTACAAGGGCAGATATCTTATCCAGGCATCTCTCCGTGCAGACGCAGCCGACAGTAGCGTCCTTCCTGTCGAGACACGTTGGGGTTACTTCCCTGCAGTGTCAGCCGGTTGGGTGATCTCAAACGAAAACTTCATGATGGACACCAAATCATGGCTCTCACACTTGAAGTTCCGTGCATCTTGGGGACAGAACGGTTCGCTTTCCTCACTCGGAGGATATAGATATGCTACCGTTATCGGAGGCACAGGTTCTTATCCGACAGGTAACGGCACTGAGTACATCAACGGATATGCGCCTTCAGCAACAGGTAACAAGGAGCTCAAGTGGGAGACTGCAGAGCAGACCAACATCGGTATCGACTCTCGTTTCTTCGATAACCGCCTCTCATTCAGCGCCGACTGGTTCCTCAAGAACACCAAGGACCTCATCGTGACAGGTATCACTCCTTCAACTGTAGTCGGTAACGCTGCATCTCCAGTGAACGCCGGTAACATCAGCAACACTGGTCTTGAATTCGAGATAGGATGGCAGGACCACATCGGTGACTTCTCATATGGAGTGCGCGGTAACATCTCTACAATCAAGAACAAGGTTACTTACATCCATGAGACTCTTGACGCTATCGACGGACAGTCTTTCCACACTTACGGAGCAATCACACGCTTCGAAGTAGGCAAGCCTGCATGGTACTTCTATGGATATAAGTTCACCGGCATTGATGAAGCTACCGGTAATCCGACATTCGCAGACCTTACTGGTGACAATCAAATCACCGAGGCTGACAAGACAATGATCGGCAAGGGCATCGCAGACATGACTTATGGTATCACACTCACAGCGGCATGGAAAGGTCTCGACCTCATCGTATTCGGAACAGGTTCATATGGAGCTGACATTTACAGCTGCCTCAACCGTCCGGACTACACCCTCAACAAGCTCACTTACTTCGTAGAGGACAGATGGACTCCTTCACATACAAAGGCTTCCATGCCAAGAGCAGGCGCTACAGATATGGATAAGTACTACACTTCATCGGCAGCGGTATTTGACGGATCATACTTCAAGATCAAGCAGATCCAGCTCGGCTACACATTTCCACAGAAGTGGATGAAGACAATCAAGGTCAGCAACCTCCGCGTATATGCATCTCTTGATGACTTCTTCACTTTCTCAGATTACCCTGGATTCGACCCAGAGGTTACAAGCATGGGAGTTGACAAGGGCTCATTCCCTACTTCCAAGAAGGTTGTTGCAGGTGTAAGCGTTACATTCTAACCATATAAATTATACAGAAATGAAAGCAAAGAATATAATATTGGCTCTTACTGCGACCGCTGTCGCATTGAGTTCATGCAATAGTCTGCTGGATATCCCTCAGCACGGCGTGCAGAACTATGAGACCTACTATCAGACTGATGAGGAAGCTGAGTCTGCAATCGTTTCCTGCTACATCCAGGTCAAGGGAAATGAGATGAACTATGTACTTGGTAAGAACATGCTTACCGACGATTTCTGGGCAGGCGGTGGCGGACGTAACGACAACGCTGACCTCGAAGGACTTAACGAGTTCACATTTAACACAGACCAGGGATACCTTGAGGGTATGTTCACTTCATATTACGGTATCATCTATAAAGCTAACGTCGTTCTCGGACATGTTCCGGAGGAAAGTGAGATTCAGAAGCGTGCAAGAGCAGAAGCTAAGGTATTCCGCGCATGGTCATACTTCGAACTCATCTCGATGTGGGGTAACCCGCCACTCGTAGACCACGAACTTGAGCCATCTGAGTATCATAAGCCAAACGGAACGACTGAGGAACTTTGGGCACTTGTTGAAAGGGATCTCACAGAAGCCATCAACTCCGGTCTCCTCACAGAAAAAGCAAATGCTGATGACAAGACCTGGAGAATCACAAAGCAGTTCGCACAGGCACTTCTCGGAAAGGCTTATCTCTGGCAGAAAAAGTACGAGGAGGCAGCTGCTGAGTTCGACAAGATCATCGAGAGCGAACTCTATAGACTCTACGATGACTATGAGAATGTTATCGCATTCAAAGCAAAACAGAACTGTGAGAGCATGTTCGAGAGCATCAAGATCTCAGACCCGAACAATGTCTGGAACAACTTCACAATGCTCCACCTCATGATTCATTACCGTACTGACAAACTCGTTGACAACTGTTGCCAGAATGCAGGTCTTGCAGGTCTCGGATGGGGTTTCCTCAGTCCACAGAAGAGCCTCTACGACGATTTCGTAGCAGTAGAAGGTGTTGACGGATATCGTCTCAACGCCACTATGAAGACTTGGGAGCAGATGGTCGACATGGGTATCAACGTGAAGGAAGGCAGCACTATCATCAACGAGGGGTACTTCATGTGGAAGACCAGAATCACCGCTGAGCAGGTTCCTGCTGCCGGTAACAACTTCGTAGACGACAACAATCCGCGCTGGATGCGTTATGCTGAAGTTCTCCTCTGCGCTGCCGAGGCTCATTTCGAGGCAGGCAACCAAGACAAGGCTGACGACTACATGAACAGGATTCGTACACGCGCACATGCACCTACAAAGACCGGTTACACTCAGGATGAGATCAGAAGAGAAAAGAGAATCGAGCTCTGTCATGAGGGCACACGTTTCCAGGACCTCCTCCGTTGGGGCATCGCTGAGGAAAGGATGAAGGATCAGGGTGCTTACTGCCCACTCCTCAACCACAATGGTCAGATTGAGAAGAAGGTATACAACACAGACCCTGCTAAGTTCGGGTTCAAACCTAAGCACAATCTCCTTCCTTACCCAGGAACCGAGATCCGTCTCAATCCTAACATCAAGCAGAATCCAGGTTGGAAGTAAACAGTAACATAATACAAGAAAAATATTATGAAACTTATCTATAAAATATTTGCTGTAGCAGCCTCTATCCTGGCACTCAGCTCTTGCGTAGAAAGCGCAATCGGGCCTATGACAGGCAAATACGAGAAGCCGGTTGTATATGAAATGAACACACTCGCTTCACAGTCTGTCGAAAAGGGCGACAAGTACCGTACATTCACAGTCGAGCTCAGCGGTGACAACGCTTCAATGACATTGAAGATGGTTAACGACAAGTACTTCCTTGCTGACGGCAGCTACACTCCGGCTCCGGCGGATCAGGCAAAGAAGAACACCTATATCGTAGGCAACGGTGGTACAACATTCAACACCATTCCTGTTGAAACAGGTTCCATCAAGGTGGCTCAGGGCGAAGGAACGTATTCATTCGCCGGTATGCTCTGGCTTGCTGACGAGTCTATCGTAGAAATCAAGGCGACAGTGGCGCTTGTATATGAACCGGATCCGGAGCCTGTAAAGCTCAGCACAGTACTTTCTGCCACAAGCAATCTTGCAAACGGTGTCCAGACAGTTACAATGCAGCTGGCTCAAGACGGAATCTATTCAGAAACGGACAAGACCACTTGGCAGACAATCTGGCACGGAGAAGGAAATTACCTTGCTATCGATCTCTATAGTGCCGACGGCTATCTCCACGAAGGAACATATTCCGCATCAGCTGTAGGAGGAGTTGTCGGTGAAGGCGAATTCGGAATCGGCTACGACACTACTGTAGACTGGGGATGGGGACCTATGGAGATGAAAGACTGGGGTACATGCTGGTGGAGCGTTTCCAACGGTGCGGCAACAGCAAAGAAGATTCTCGAAGGAACTATAAACGTTTCCAAGAAGGGCAGCAAATGGGTCATCGAGCTCATCAGCGGCGAAGGCAAGGAAATGATCTGGGCAAAATTCGAAGGAGCTGTCGATGCCCTTACTGACGGCGGCAGTGAGGATGATGCAGACTACATCGAACTCACAACCCTCCTTTCTGCGACAAAGAACCAGGGACTTCTTACCATCAACATGGCTCAGGACGGAATATCATCAACAACCGATCCGAACACATGGCAGACTACATGGGAAGGAGAAGGCAATTATCTTGCGACTGACATCTACAGCCCAGATGGAAAGCTTTACACCGGTGAGTACAAGGCCTGTGCTGTAGGCGGAACTGTCGGTGAAGGCGAATTCGGAATCGGTTATGACACAACTGTAGACTGGGGATGGGGACCTATAGAGGTGAAAGACTGGGGTACATGCTGGTGGACTGTTGCTGATGGCGCGACAAGCGCAGAAAAGATTCTTGACGGAACGATGACTGTCGCAATGGAAGGAGACAATGTCGTGATAAAGCTGAAATCTTCTGTAGTGAATGCGAAGTTCACTTATCCAGTAGCACAGTTCGTTGACGGTACTGGCGCTCCTATCGAAGTAGTAAACCTTGGTGGTGGCGAAGGACCTAAACCTGCCCCTGACTACACTGAATTCACTAAACTTTTGATAGTCCAGCCTAATCAGGGATATGATGAAAGCGGACAGCCTACAGGAGAGTACACATCATTCACTCTTAAGGTAGGTACAGAAGGCATGTTCACGGAAGTCGTAAACAACGGTTGGTATGACGAGACCAAGATCAAGGGCACAGGACAGGTACTTAGTATTGACTTCTACACTGCAGACGGCACAGTGGCTGCAGGAACATACACTGCATGTGAAGTAGGAGGAACAATCAATGAAGGCGAATTCGGCATCGGATATGATGTCGAGATGTGGGGAAATAAGATGGTATGGGGTACTTGTGTGACAGCATACGAAAGTGATACAGCAGGAACTATCGAGAAGGTGACAGACGGCACGGTCACTGTCGAAATTTCCGGAGATGTATATACGATCACACTGGAAAGCAGCAATATAAATGCACAATACATTGGTAGTTTGACTCTTTAATCGCATCATTGGAAGCAGGTCAGACTGACCTGCTTCCAATATATCTGAAAACCATGAAACGAATAACAGCTATTATAGTTTCACTGTTGATGGCAGTCGGAACCTTATCCGCTCAGGAACTGAGCAATTTCGCTTGGGGGCGGAAACCAGTTCTTTCCCCTGAAATACAGAATGATAGTGTAACCTTCAGACTTAAAGCAGACTACGCCACAGTAGTAAAGCTCAGTGGCTCTTGGATGCCAAACCCGTGGGGAGACACTATCGACATGAAGCGCGGAGAGAACAATATATGGGAAGTGACCATACCTCTTCCGGAGCCGGAAATCTACACATACAACTTCGTTGCTGACGGAGTGTCTGTAAACGACCCTCAGAACGTGATGGTTCAGCGTGACGGATCACGCTATCTCAACATGCTCCTTGTGGACGGAGAACGCACAGAAAACTACAAGTCTGCAAACAAGAGAGGCACAGTAAGCCATCCTTGGTATGACAGCAAGATACTCGGCATAAACCGCCGCCTTACAGTCTATACTCCTTACGGATATGAGACCAACCCTAAGGCTAAGTACCCTGTTCTTTATCTCCTACACGGAGCAGGTGGTGACGAGGAGGCATGGTTATCAATGGGACGCACAGCCCAGATCCTCGACAATCTTATCGAGAAGGGTCTTGCAAAGCCTATGATCGTGGTAATGCCTAACGGCAATCCTAACCAGCAGGCCGCTCAGACTTTCGGTCTCCCTACTACAGAGAATGACTGGAGGAATCCAGAGAACAGGAACCTCTATGTGAAGAGCCTTGTGGAGGAAATCGTACCTTTCATCGAGAAGAACTACCGCACAGTGGCCAAGAAGTCACACAGAGCAATCGCAGGTCTCTCGATGGGTGGCGGCCATACAATCACTGCATCAGGAATGTATCCTGACATGTTCGACTACATCTGCCCTCTTTCAATGGGCGCAAGAAAGTCTCCGGAGCTCGACGCACAGCTTCAGGGAATAAAAAAGGCCGGCTACAAGCTTTACTGGCTCGCATGCGGAAACACGGACTTCCTCTTCGACCAGGCAAATGAACTCGATGCCGCCCTTACTGAGAACGGCCTCGAGCACACTTATTTTGTAAGCGAAGGCGGCCACGTATGGGCCAACTGGAGACTTTACCTCAACACTTTCGCACCACTCCTCTTTAAATAATTAATAGAATGAAAAAGGTATTATCAATAGCAGCAATGCTCCTTATGACATGCAGTGCATTCGCACAGCAGGCTCTCTGGGGCGGCGCATCAGTAGAGTCACCTGTTGTAAACGAGGACGGAACAGTAACATTCCGTTATCAGGCCCCTAAGGCTGTAAAGGTGACAGTATCAGGAGACTTCCTGCCTACCCGTAAGATGACAGTCAACATGGAAGGCCAGGAGAGGACATTTGACGTTCCCGGCGTAGCTGAGCTTAAAGAGGGTCAGTTCGGAATCTGGGAGTACACTACAGACTTCAAGGTCGCCCCTGAAATGTATACATATACATTCAATGTAGACGGCAACACAGTGATCGATAACAACAATATGTGGGTAAACCGCGATGTATCGTCACTCACAAGTGCATTCATCGTACCTGGCGAGCGCGCTGACCTCTACACTATTCAGGATGTACCTCACGGAACTGTTTCAAAGGTATGGTATGAGAGCGCAACCGCTGGTTTCGACCGCAGACTCAGTGTATATACTCCAGCCGGATACAATCCGACAGCAAAGACACGCTACCCTGTCCTCTACGTTCTCCACGGAATCGGAGGTGACGAGGACGCATGGATTGCTCAGGGCCGTGCAGCGCAGATCCTCGACAACCTCATCGCACAGGGAAAGGCAAAGCCAATGATTGTTGTCTTCACAAACGGCAACATCTCACAGGAGGCTGCTCCAGGTGAGAACTCAACAGGCTACACCCGTCCTACAATGCAGCTTCCTCAGACTATGGAGGGAACTTTCGAGACTGCATTCCCGGAGATCGTGAAGTTCATCGACAGCAACTACAAAACTATAGCAAAGAAGCAGAGCCGCGCTATATGCGGTCTGTCGATGGGAGGTTTCCACACCCTCTACATCAGCCTCAACTATCCTGACATGTTCGGATATTCAGGTATGTTCTCAGCTGCGATAGGAGTCAGCGATCCGTCGATATCACCTATCTACCAGGACTTCGACAAGAAGCTTGAGACATACTTCAGCAAGAAGCCTGCTCTGCTTTGGATTGGTTGCGGTGACACTGACTTCCTCATTCAGGCAAACAGAGACTTCGTGAAGAAGCTCCAGGACAACAACTACCCTCACGAATACCTCGAGAACGGTGGCGGACACATCTGGAGAAACTGGAGAATCTATTTCACTGAGTTTGTTCCTAAGCTCTTTCAATAATGATTAAAAGAATATCTATACTATTGTCTTCTCTGCTGCTCCTGTGGGCATGCGGAGGAGACAATAATACTCCGGAAGATCAGATTCCTACAGGATTTGATTTCAATATGGTGACCATAGAAAACGTATCTGAGCCAAGCGAGGAAGGCCTGAGGACAATCGTCCTCAATTTCAAGGATAAGGAAGGCAATGCTCTGAAACTTACTGCCTTGAGCTGGTACTGCCATCTCGAGACAGGCAAGTACGAAATAGCCCCTGAACCTGATTCAAAGCATAAGGCTTCTGTAGAGCTCTCACTCGGAAATGAGAAGCTTAATGTCAACGGAGGTTCCATCGCGGTCAGCAAATGGAACTACGAGTATGACATCAAGTTCACCATTGAAACCGATAAGGGGAACTTCATAGGAATCGCCGACAACAAGAAGTTATATTTCGAGACCCAGCAATATAGTTCGCTTAAAACTGGAGCTAACGAAATCTATCAGAAGGACCTCACTGTCAAAAGCGACCTGATGAATACAAATGTCAAGTATTCGATATATCTTCCGGAAAGCTACGACGGAACGAAGAAATATCCGGTGCTTTACATGCTCCATGGATACGGTGGCAACAACAACGACTGGCTTCAGGACAACACAGGCAGCATCTGGGCTGGCGGCGGAACCATGCCTGCATACGCAAGGGAATATGCAGAGAAGACCGGCAAGGAGCTGATCATCGTGGCTCCGGACGGAGGAAACAACTTCTACTGTGACGGCTATAACGGCGGTCCTAAGTACATGTCATTCTTCTTCCAGGAGTTCATCCCTTACATCGAGTCGACCTATGCCATCAAGGCTGAGAAGAAGTCGCGCGCGATCGGAGGTCTTTCAATGGGAGGATATGGCTCGCTCTACTACGGAACCCTCCACCCGGAGATGTTCTGCTACGTGTATGCATGCTCTGCTGCGATAAGTGTCGGAATGGCAGGAGCGGACCCAGCCAAGCTTATAGCCGAAGCTGTGAGCGCCGGCAGAACCGACGAACTGCCAGGATTCACACTCGAGATCGGAACTGAAGATAAGACTGTACCTCCGTCCACCAACGATCAGTTCGTCAATACTCTTGCTGGCTATGGCATTCCATTCGAGTACATAACACGCCCGGGTGGACACGACTGGCCATTCTGGAATGCTTGTAGTCCGAAGATCATCCACAAGGTAATGACAATTTTTGAATAATAATAAATAACGACTAATGAAGAGAATCTTTGCAATCGGAGCATTGCTCCTAGGTTCTGTGGCTATGTTCGCACAGCCGCAGCTGACAAAAGACAACATCGACGAGGTTGTGGCAGCCATGACACTCGAAGAGAAGGCAACCCTGCTCGTAGGTAGCGGTTGGGGTAGCATGACAGCAGGCAGTATGACTGCTTCCGCAACTGTCCTCGTACCAGGTGCAGCAGGTACAACACGTTCTATCGAGCGTCTTGGCATTCCTTCTACTGTCCTCGCGGACGGTCCTGCAGGTCTCCGCATTTCTCCTACACGCGACAACGATCCGAACACTTATTTCTGTACTGGTTTCCCTGTAGGTACCGTTCTCGCAAGTATGTGGGACACCGAACGTGTTGAAGAGCTCACCACAGCAATGGGTAACGAGGTTCTCGAGTATGGTGCTGACGTTCTCCTCGCTCCAGGTATGAACCTTCACAGAAACCCTCTCTGCGGACGAAACTTCGAGTATTTCTCAGAGGACCCGTTCCTTACCGGTAAGACTGCCGCCGCATACATCAACGGTATCCAGAGCAACGGTGTCGGCGTGAGCGTAAAGCACTTCGCTGCCAACAACCAGGAGGTTAACCGTATGGAGAATGACTCACGCGTGAGCCAGCGTGCGCTTCGTGAGCTCTATCTCAAGGGATTTGAGATTGCCGTAAAGGAGGCTGATCCTTGGACAGTGATGTCATCATACAACAAGATCAACGGCGAGTACACTCAGCAGTCACATGGTCTCCTTACTACAGTTCTTCGTGACGAGTGGGGATTCGACGGTATTGTAATGACAGACTGGGGAACAAAGGAAGGTACCGTAAAGGCTGTCAACGCCGGTAACGACCTCATGGAGCCAGGTATGCAGGTTGAGATCGACCGCATCATCGCTGCGGTGAAGGCCGGTGAGATCTCTCAGGAGCAGCTCGACAAGAATGTTCGCAACATGCTCACATACATCGTTAAGACTCCACGCTTCAACAAGTATCAGTATTCAAACAAGCCTGAGATCGAGGCTCACGCCAAGCTCGTTCGCGAGGCAGCTCCTGAGGGAATGGTTCTCCTCGAGAACAATGGTGTGCTCCCACTGAAGGATGTGAAGAAGGTCGCTCTCTACGGTACAGGTTCATATGACTTCATCGCAGGCGGCACAGGCTCCGGAAACGTGAACAAGCCTTATATCCGCAACGTCGCTGAGGGCTTGACTGTCAATGGTCTGGAAGTCAATCCGGCTATCCGGGAATGGTATGAGCAGTATATCACCTACTCAAAGACTTCACTCAAGAACAATGGAGCAGGCGGCATCCTCCTCGGTGATCCTGTAATATCTGAAATGGCTGTAAGCCGAGAGTTTATCGAAAAGATGGAGCCTGTGACAGACATCGCCATCTTCACACTTTCAAGAAATGCAGGTGAAGGTGGAGATCGCTATGCACTCGACGGAGACTGGACACTCACCGGACAGGAGCGCGAGCTCATCCAGACGCTTGCAGACGTGTATCACGCAGCAGGAAAGCAGTTCGTAGTGGTCCTCAACATCGGAGGAGTGATCGAGACTGCATCGTGGAAGCATATTCCGGATGCAATCCTCCTTACCTGGACTCCGGGACAAGAGGGTGGATATGCCGTTGCAGACATCCTCTGCGGAAAGGCAAACCCTTCAGGTAAACTTCCTATGACCTTCCCTGTAAGCTATCTTGACATACCGTCTTCCGCAAACTTCCCTTACTGCCATAAGAACGTACAGAGGGGCGAGTGGGACTTCCTCTGGGGCGGCAAGAAGAAGCAGCAGAGATGCGTGGACTATACGGAATACAACGAAGGCATCTACGTAGGCTACAGATATTTCCAGACAGCTGGTGCACCAGTATCCTATCCTTTCGGATATGGAAAATCTTACACCACTTTCGAGTACAGCAAGCCTGTTGTGAAGGCAACAGACAAGGGATTCACAGCTACAATCACAGTGAAGAACACCGGTGCTGTCGCAGGTAAGGAGTCCGTACAGCTTTATGTCGCAGCTCCTGCAGGAGGCCTTGAGAAGCCTGCATTCGAGCTCAAGGGCTTTGCAAAGACCAAGGAACTTGCTCCTGGCGAGTCCCAGACCCTCACAATCGATGTATGCAAATATACTCTAGCGTCATTCAACGAAGCGAACTCAGCTTGGGAGACTGCAGCCGGTACCTATAAGGTAATGTTCGGCGCAAATGCAGCCGACATCCGCGGCACTGGCGTATACAAGCTCAAGAAGGCAGAAAGCTGGAAGGTAAACAATGTCCTCGCTCCGGCTCAGCTTATCAATGAACTGACACTTCAGAAGTAATACATTATGAAACGCTTTATCATCATTGCTGCGTCCCTGCTATGGGGTGCAGCATTGTTCGCTCAGGAACTTGTCATCAGAATCGATGATATGGGAGCGCTGCATTCCGTAAATACAGCCAGCATCGACACCTATCAGAACGGCATAGCCAAATCTGTCGAGGTGATTGCCGTGGGAGCCTGGTTCCCGGAGGCAGTGAAGATGCTGAAGGAAAATCCGGGACTTGACGTGGGAATACATCTTGCCATCACCAGTGAATGGGAAAACGTAAAATGGCGTCCCCTCACAGACTGTCCTACTCTGGTGGATGAGAACGGCTATTTCTTCCCGATGATGGGACCGAATCCAGCATATCCGGGACAGTCCGTAATGGAAAACGCATCGAAGTTTGACATAAAGGAAATCGAGAAGGAGTTCCGTGCACAGATCGAGCTTGCTCTGAAAAACATTCCTCAGATCACACACATCTCCGGCCATATGATGTCGACAGCTTACAGTCCTGAAGTCAATGCCCTCGTACAGAAACTGTCCAAAGAATATAATCTCCCTTCCGTGGACCGTTTCGATGCATTCGAGCAATATGACTTTGAATATGTAGGCTATGATGGCCCGAAAGCTACTGCTGAAGAAAAGATTGCAAGCTTCATCAAGATGCTGGACAAACTTGAGAAAGGCAAAAGATATATGTTCGTGGATCATCCTGCATACAACGATTCTGAGATGCAGACCGTAATGCACGTAGGCTACGAGGATGTGGCCGTTGACCGTCAGGGAGTTACAGACCTTCTGAAAAGTCCTGAGGTCAAGAAGGCAATCCGGAAAAGAGGAATAAAACTCATAGACATAAATACTCTCACCAAGTCTCTTCCACGTGGTAAAGCATCTGCCAAGATGACAAAAGCTGCCGAAAAATATCTTGCAGCAGTAGAAAAGGCCGGTCAGGATCTGCACAGCATTATGATCCTCAAGGATGGAAAAGTAATATATGAGAAGTGGATGAGCGAAGGTAAGGAGGACACTCCGCACATCCTCAACTCAGTCAGCAAGACATTCACATCGATGGCAGTCGGTCTTGCCATTTCCGAAGGCAGACTGGCATTGGACGAGAAGCTGGTGGACATCTTCCCTGAGCACTGCCCTGAGAATCCTTCCGAATACCTCAAGGAGATCACGGTGGAACATCTGCTGACGATGAGCTGCGGACATTCTACCGATCCTACACACGAGAGCTGGGAAGTCAAGGACAGCAGCTGGATCAGATTCTTTATGGAGCACCCTGTGACACATAAGCCAGGTACATTATTCTGCTACAACAGCCTGGGAACATACGTTCTTTCTGCTATCGTACAGAAGAGGACAGGCGAAAAGCTCGCCGACTATCTTTACCCACGCCTTTTCAGACCGTTGGGAATCAACAATGTAAGCTGGCTCGAGTCTCACGAAGGCATCAACACCGGTGGATGGGGGCTTTTCCTCAAGACGGAAGATCTGGCCAAGATGGGTCTGATGCTCCTCCAGAAAGGTCAGTTCAACGGCTGCCAGGTCGTTCCTGCCGAATGGATTGAAGCTGCTTCATCGGCACAGGTGCCTTGTGTTCCTGCCGGTTTGAATTCAGATGATGCAGACAAATTCAGGAAATTCGCTAAGACAAGCGACTGGCTTCAGGGCTATGGCTATCAGATGTGGAGAAGCAGGTACAACTCATTCCGGGCAGACGGTGCAAACGGTCAGTACATCCTTGTCATTCCTGAAAAGAATGCCGTAGTAGTGACCACAGCACATATCCAGGACATGCAGGCCGAACTCAATCTCATCTGGAAATATATCTACCCTGCACTTTAAGAAACTGTTTAAATAAAGAGAGCATTGCAGCCAGGCAATATGTGAAATTAAAAGGGCAAGGCGTGAAAGCGTTTCTCATTCATAATCAGTTATATTTGCAATAAACAAAAGAATATCAATCGTATGGACAGAAGATATGCACTTAAAGTCATGGGCACTAGCCTGGCGGCATTCATGATGAATGTTGCTCCCCATACCCATGCAGCCATTCTTAAGGACAGGGCAAAGGATAGGAAGAGGATCGTATTCTATTTCACTGCGACAGGTAATTCCTTGTTTATTGCAAAACAGCTGTCTGACTCTCCTCTAAGCATTCCGCAGGAACTGAAGAAGACTGACCTTACCTACGAAGCTGACGAGATCGGATTCGTCTTCCCGGACTATGCCGCAGCCGTACCTGTAATTGTCAGGGAGTTCGTTGAGAAGGCACGGTTCAAGGCTTCATACATATTCTCCGTCATCACTTTCGGAAATGCATCCGTCAATGTCGCGGAATGGTGGAATGACTGGGCGAAGGCTAAAGGCCTGCACAACAATTACATCAACACCATCCTGATGGTCGACAACTATTTGCCTGTCTTCGACATGAACGAACAAATCAAGATAGACAAGAAGACCGATGAGAACATGGCCGGAATAATCGGCGACATCTCCGGTCACAAAGATTTCATCGCACCTTCCGAGATGGGATGGTTCACCAAGGAGATGCTTCAGGGAATGCAGGACATGCACTTCTCTCAGATGAGCGAGCAGCTTATAAAGCTCGATGCAGACAAATGCATCCAGTGCACCACATGCACGGAAGTATGTCCGAGGGGAAATTTCTCTCTGGCTTCAGGCGTGCTGCAGATCAGCGGCAAATGCGAATTCTGCCTTGCATGCGTCCAGAACTGCCCTCAGCACGCACTGAGTCTTGAGAGAGAAAGGAACAAGGAAGCACGCTACCGCCATCCTGACATATCACTGAATGAAATCAAAAGAGCAAACAGACAATAAGGATCTTATCATAATGGATAACCTTGAAGGAATAGGAAAGGGCGAGGTAAGGCTGCACCTCGCCCATATCCTTTGCTTCTCCGGCCATTGCGACATCCGGTTCAACGGGAAGGAGTTCCGGATCACCCGCCATGACTGTTGCATAATCAGAGCCACCCAACTCATCGAGTCACTTTCAGCATCGGACGATTTCCGCGTCAAGGTCATTTACGCATCGCCTGTGTTCATAGAGAAGTCTACTCCGAATACGAATTACGGCATGAGAGGCTCGCTTTCTCTGTCACAGAATCCGGTAATGCCGCTGAGCGACAAGGAATTCGACAGATGCTGCCGGGATTTCTATGAAGTAGAAAACAGACTGGCTGCTATCGGGCACTGCTTCTATCAGGAAATGCTCTTCAGCGTGATGCGTACCCTTATTCTTGACTTCTTCGACTTCCACTCACGCATAGACGCTACCCAGAAAGTGTATTCATCCCAAAGCGCGTCTGTAATGAACAGGTTCATATCCATGCTCGAACGGGGCGACTACCGCACGAGAAGAGAAGTAAGCCACTACGCATCAGAACTTTGCGTCACCCCAAAGCATCTGTCCGACATCAGCCGAGGCATTACAGGATTTTCCGCAGGCTGGTGGATCAACAGGTTCACTTTGCTGGACATATCAAGGCAACTTCGGGACAAGACCCAGAGCATTTCTGAAATAGCTGAGACCTTCAATTTCAATTCCTTGTCATATTTCACAAGATACGTCACCCGCCATCTCGGCCAGTCCCCATCGGATTACCGTGGCTGATCATTTGCGATATTTCTTCACTCTGGCGTCATCTATACGGCCTGACCAGTTCAGGCCAAATGCAAAGTCGTATGCATTACCATCTGCATCGACATAACATTCCATATCGAAAGGTACATCTTCTTTCTGGAGCTCGACAGTCTTCATATCAGCCGGAAGCTGCATCGGAAGGAGAGCAGAAGGCTCTACAGCACCGCTTATCAGGTCAAGAAGCGCCTGATTCTGACAACCGAAGCTTACCAGGATTGCATCTGAGTATGACTCAAACTCAGGAACGAAAGGTTTTCCTGTACTTACGATTGTAATCACCGGCTTCAAGCCCATCGCCTTCTTGGTATCTATAACAGTCTGAAAATCAGCCTTATTGGCAGTCTTGATAGACTTACCCTTATAAGAACGGTTTGCAGACTTCTCAAGACGGTCACCACCTGCGAGAGATACCTCACGGGCATGATTTGCAGTATAATCGCTATACTGAAGGCTGATAGGAATGTATCCGTTGCCTCCATTCTTCACATCCTCTGCGCTGTATCCTGTTCCTGATGTCGGAGCATCAATCACAACAATGGCAAAGTCTGCCTCTGCAGGGTCTGACACCGGCTCGTAATACTTCTCAAGCAGTTCTGTAGCAAATGTCTCCTCCCATCTCTCAGGAGTAACCATTCCGAAGAAATTCACCATCTGAGGGAAATATCTCTGAGGAACATAAACCTTAGGCTTATCGGCAATTTTAACAGGAAGGACATCCCCGGAATTCTTGACCATCACGACAGACTTCAACTGCGCCTGATATCCCTTCTCCATGAACTCAGGCTTACCGACGGTCTCTGCTGATACGGCAGGCTCAAGGTAAGGATTCTCGAAGAGACCTGTACGGAAAGAGTTCATGAGAAGACGCCTTGCTGACTCTCTGAAACGTTCATCAGCAGACTCCTGACCGAACTCTGCCACCCACATCTCGTATGCCTCAAGAACCGGCCCCTTGTCATTGTTTCCACCGAACTGGTCCACACCAGCCTTAAGACACTCATAATGTCTCTGTGCAACAGTAAATTCTTCTACACCCCAGCACTTTCCGTCGAACTTGTCGATTCCGGCGTTGTCATATGTGATGTTCCAGTCTGTGCAGACAACACCGTCATAGCCATACTTCTCACGGAGGAGGTCAGTGATGATGTACTTACTGAAACTGTTGCCTACGTTCTTGCCTGATGGGTCGACACCTGTAGAGATAGTATAGTAAGGCATTACGGCCGATGCCATGCCTGTGGCTCCATTGAGCTTGAATGCTCCTTCAGTGAACGGCTTGAGATGGGTTTCGAATGCTCCGCCAGGGTATACGGCATACTTACCATAATTATAATGAGCATCACGACCACCTTCCTCAGGTCCGCCGCTCGGCCAATGCTTCACCATTGCGTTCACACTGTTGTAACCCCATCCGTCTGCAATCTCGGCCTTGCCTGTACTGGTCTGGAAACCGTCCACATATGCGCGGGCCATATCCGTATCAAGTTCCGGACTTTCACCGAATGTACCGTAGAAACGTGTCCAGCGGGGCTCAGTCGCAAGATCGATCTGTGGGGAAAGTGCAGTAGCGATACCCAGTGCACGATATTCCTGTGAAGCGATCTGACCGAACTCCTCTACCAGAGCAGGATCAAAGGTAGCTGCAAGACCGAGTGATGTAGGCCAATGAGATATCTCGCCGCCAGCACCATAATTATACTCAGCTGTCGCAGATGTCTCGTGGCGAGGGTCAGAAGATATGTTTACCGGCACTCCGTGTCCCATTCCTTCGACAAGCATCTGCATGTTGTTGTTCCAACGTGCCGCCACTGCCGGAGACTCCACCGTCGTGACAAGAACTGCTCTGAGGTTGTCATCTGTAAGGAACTTCTTCTGAGCATCAGACAGGTCAGAAGCTCGTGCCCCGCTCTGAGCATAAGGCTTGCCCTCATATGTAGCACCGCCGAACATTCCGTCACCGGAAGGCACAGACTGATGCGAACTGTAAAGCATCATACCGGCAATCTCTTCTATCGAGAGCCTCTGGGCTAGATCGGCTGCTCGTTCCGCAGCCGGCAGGCGCCAGTCTTCATACGGATCCAGCACCCCGTTTCGATTCATGTCCTTGAAGGCATAGCCTTTGTCCTCGAGGATAGCGACTCCGGAGGCCGACGAATACCCAAGGGTCTGTCCCTTCTTTTGAGTGATGACATTAAAACCGTCATCTGTTGAGATTTCGCTCCATTTCGGACCGGCACATGAAGCCAGGACCAGAAGGAACAATGGCAGAAAGATTCTTTTCATGATGCTATTGTATTTATGTGAATTTCATATTTCACGATGACACAGGTACAAATTTAATCAATTATGAAAATGAATTTTTATGTGTACGTTCATATATATTTCAGATTTGTTCATCGGCTTGATAAAGTCCGCAAACGGATGTATATTTGAGAATCAAATTAATCACTAACTGCATTTTCATGAAAAAGTATCTTTATTCTGCGGCACTGCTTATTTTGGCTGCAGGCTGCGCAAGTCTGTCTCCTCAGGACAGACTTACTGTCAATGACAAGAAGATCAACAAAATCATCGCACAGATGACTCTTGAGGAGAAGGTGGAGATGCTCCATAGCAAGACAAACATGTCTTCAGAGGGAGTTCCACGCCTTGGAATCCAGGACATCAAGTACACAGACGGACCTTTCGGTATCAGAGAGGAGAACGGCGACGGATTCCGCTCTCTCGGATGGACCCTCGACTCAGCGACCTACTTCCCTACCGGTTCTGCACTAGCAGCTACATGGTCAAAGGAGATGGCCTACAAGAACGGATGGGCGATGGGTAAGGAAGGACGTCTCAGAGGAAAGGACATCATCCTCGGTCCTGCAATCAACATCCAGCGTCTTCCTGTAGGCGGACGTACATACGAGTACCTCAGCGAGGACCCTGTTCTCAGTGCAAGACTTTCTGTCGAATACACAAAAGGTTCACAGGACGCCGGTACAGCAGTCTGCCTCAAGCACTACGCCCTCAACAACCAGGAGACTGACCGCGGAAGCGTTAACGTGATCGCTGACGAGCGTACAATGCGCGAGATCTACCTAAAGCCTTTTGAAGCTGCCATCAAGGAAGGTGGTGCAATGTGCGTTATGCCTGCATACAACAAGGTAAACGGATTCTACTGCTCTGAGAATGCACACCTCAATAACGAGATCCTCCGCGACGAGTGGGGATTCAAGGGTATGACAGTTTCAGACTGGGGCGGAACCCACAGCACAATGGGTGCGGCTCTCGGCGGACTCTGCGTACAGATGACAGGTGACAACTATTTCGGGCAGGCACTCATCGACTCAGTAAGAAACGGCGCTCTTGACGAGGCTGTAGTTGACGCAAAGGTCCGCGAAATCCTTCGTCTTCGTTTCGCTATCGATCCGGTTCCTGAGGATGTAGCAAACACAATCATGACATCTCAGCCTGAGACCCAGAGGATCGCATACGAAATCGCACAGAAGTCTATCGTCCTCCTCAAGAACGAGGCAGGCAATCTCCCTATCGCAAAAGATGTGAAGAAGATTGCTGTAATCGGTCAGAACGCAGTCCTCACTACAGCTGCCGGCGGTATCGGAGCAGGCGTGAAGACTCTCTATGAAATCAGCCCTCTCGAAGGTATTCAGGCAAGAGCTGAAAAGGCTGGCGTCGAGGTCGTATACGCACCTGGTTACAAGAACTACCAGATGAGAATGGGTTGGGGAAGACCTTCGGCAGGTCCTGTCAATCCACTCGTTGCAAATTCTATCGACGAGCCTGCAGATCCTGCACTCCTTGCTGAGGCAGTTGCTCTCGCAAAGGACGCTGACATGGTGATCTTCTTCGGCGGTACCAACAAGTCTATCGAGACTGAGGGAAGCGACAGAAAGAACATCGATCTCCCATGCGGACAGAACGAGGTGATCAAGGCCCTCTACGAGGCTAACCCTAATGTTGCTACAGTACTGATCTCAGGCGGCCCTACAGACCTCCGTTACCTTGAGCCATATTCTCCTTCGATCGTACAGGGATGGTGGAACGGTCTTGAAGGCGGTACAGCACTTGCTGAAGTCCTCTTCGGCGACATCGCACCTTCAGGAAAACTGCCTTTCACATTCCCTCTCAAGCTTGAGGATTCACCTGCATACGCAACTGGCAGCTTCCCTGGCGAAGGCTCAGGCGAAGACCTTTTCACCCTCATGTACCGCCTCGACGCTACCGGTTATACCCGCGAGCAGATCCAGGAGTACATCGCAAGCCTCCCTGATCCTGTATCAGAGTACAGAGAAGGTATCCTCGTAGGTTACAGATGGTATGACACTAAGGACGTTCCTGTAATGTACGCATTCGGACACGGTCTCTCATACGTTGAATTTGAGTACGGCACACTTACATGCAAGCAGAAGAAGGACAAGATCCAGGTAAGCTTCGACATCAAGAACCTCGGCGATATGGAAGCTGACGAAGTGGCACAGCTTTATGTGAAGAGACTTGATTCAAAGGTTGAGCGTGCAGAGAAGGAGCTTGAAGCATTCGAAAGAGTTGCTCTCAAGGCTGGCGAAACCAAGAACGTGACTCTCGAATTCCCTTTAAGCGAGCTTGCACACTGGGACAACGAGACCAACGGCTGGGTACTCGAGCCAGGCAAG
>Ga0129317_1000902_pt1 | contig 25748 bp, 24 predicted proteins | sample Cm1ome_FD_94430 | JGI IMG/M metagenome (GOLD analysis project Ga0129317, IMG submission 94430) | Eastern black-and-white colobus group fecal microbial communities from Wisconsin, USA - Cm1105 metagenome | ecosystem: Host-associated > Mammals > Digestive system > Large intestine > Fecal | place... | reverse complement strand
CGATGAGAAAATTAAATTTATCAATGTGTTAATTCAAAAAATTGATTCCTTCTATGCTAGGATTATATAGGAGGTAGAACTATGAATCGAAATGTTGTAATAGTGGGTGATGGTTTAGTGGGTAGCACTCTTGCCTACACTTTAACCATGTCCAGTTTTGTAAAGAAAATTACCATCATTGATCTAAATAAAGAAAAAGCCGAAGGTGATGCTTTAGATATGATGCAAGGATTACCTTTTGTCTCCCAAAAAGTGATTAAATCTGGGGATTATAACGACGTTAAGGACGCTCATATTGTTGTTTTGACCGCGGGAGTGGCACAAAAAGAAGGGGAAACTAGAATCGATTTATTGAAGAGAAATATCAAAGTCTTTGATTCAATCATCGAAAGCATGAAACCTTTTATTCATAAGGACTTAATCGTTTTAGTGGTCACTAATCCAGTTGATATCCTTTCCTATTATGTCTATAAAAAACTTGGATTACCCGCTAGACAAATAATTGGTTCTGGAACAGTTCTTGATACCGCAAGATTAAAATCGGCGATTAGTGAAGACACTAATGTTGATGCAAGAAATATCCACACCTTCGTTCTTGGTGAACACGGTGATACAGAAGTCGCTGCTTGGTCAGTGACTTCTATCGGCGGATTATCCCTAGAGAAGTTTTGTCAAAACTGTGGTAGATGTAAGGACAAACGAGTGGCGAATCTTAAGAATTTGCACGAAGAAGTTAGAAACGCGGCCTACAAGATTATTAAAAAGAAAGGCGCAACATATTACGCGATTGGATTATCGGTTAGTAAGATAATTGACACTATTTTAAATGATTCTCATAGTGTTTTAACCATTTCAACGTTGATCACTGATGAGTTAGATGGAATTGTTAAAGATTTCTACTTTTCATTACCGGTTGTTCTTTCTAGCAGTGGTATCGAAAAAGTCCTCCATCTAGATTACTCTAGAGAGGAATATGAAGGATTGATTAAATCCGCTCAAAGTCTAAGAAAAGTGATTGAAGAACTCGATATTGCGTAATTTTAAGCGAGTTTTACGCTTATTTTGTGTACATATCTAAGAATGCATAGAGCAGTGGTGTATGGTATTTTGAGGCACTTTCATAGTTCCAAAATAGGTATTCACCACCCTCATATTCATATTTAGTGATGTCCTTAACCGTTAGTGCTAGGTTTTCTAAGACTGGTGTTTTGATGTTATCTAAATATGATAGATTTTTACTTCTAGCAGTAGTGTAATAAGTTTCCTTAATGTAGTACTCACCATTATCCTTTTTAGCAATGCTATCATTTACATAAACTGAAGCATCTTTTAATACTCCTTGTTTATAAACCTGAGTAGTGGGGACCACTCCAGTTTTATATCCAAAAGCACTATTCGTGGCCTCAGCTAATTGGAAAGTTGCTTTTACTTCATCAGAGATATCTTTATATTCATCTAAATCTAAGAGATATATTTTGTTTGCTAATTGATGCTTAGTTTCAATGTATGGAATTAAAGCATTTGGTAAACAATATGAGCAATCTGGACATGATTCACGCGTGAAGTGAATAAGTGTTGTCTTTTCCTTCTTATTATTTATTACGTCTTTTAAATAATCCAAATCTACTTTGTATAATGATGGAATGTAAGTGTATTTTGATACTTCCTCGTGTAACTTATCAGTGTATTTAAATAAGGAAACATTACTATTATATTGATACTCTTTATACAATTTACCTTTTTTAAAAAGAGTAAATGTTGGAGCATCGTTTACCACTTTGATTCCATAGGTAGAGTTGTTATTGAACTCAGAAATATTAATTTGATAAATGATTGTTCTATAAGTTTCAACGTATTCCTTTTGAACACGTTTAAAATCTCTCCAACAAGTACAACTCTCATCAAGAGGATGAACTGTTAATAAAAAAGATTCTTTATTATTGATAATCGTTCCTAAATCAGCGTAATTAATTTCAATTGCGTTATCATCTTTATAAGTTCCATATGATAAGGTGAATTTATTATTCGTTGAACAAGCAGAAACACCTAAAATTAGGTAAGGAATAAGCAATAAAAATCTTTTCATAAAACGATAAGCCTCTTAAAAATAATACAATAAAAAAATAGAATAATAAATTAAAGAGAATTCGCATATCAAAAAGTGAATGAAAAAATAAGGGATTTTTTCTATTAAAAATTCATAGCAAAAATGATAAAAAAAATTTCAAAAAATAATTTTAAGAAAAGTTCGATTAAAACATAAAAAAATTAAAATCTAAGACCGCTAGAAAACCACTCAAAAAAAGTTTTGAAAAAATTTTGTTTGTTTTTTATTATTTTTTTCTTTATATTTTATGCGAAATTATTTATTAAAAATTGTTTCAAAAGTGGAGGGGAATTATGGACAAGGTTGAAACTATTATTTCCATTAAAAATGTCACCAAAGAATTTGATGGTGTGACAGTCGTTGATAACTTTAATCTAGACATCAAAAAAGGTGAATTCGTCACCTTCTTAGGGCCTTCTGGATGTGGCAAAACCACGACGCTTAGAATGATCGCTGGTTTTGAAACTCCTAGTTCAGGACAAATCTTTTTAAATGGTAAGGATATTGTTAATACTCCTCCATATTTAAGACCAATTAATACTGTCTTTCAAAGGTATGCATTATTTCCTTATTTAGATGTATATGATAATGTCGCCTTCGGTTTGAAACTTAAAAAAGTTCCAGTCAAAGTTAAAAAAAGAGGAGTGGAGGTCATTAAGTATAAGCACCTCACTAGAGAAGAAATTGATAAAAAAGTTTCTAAAGCTTTAAAAATAGTGGACCTTGAAGAATTTGAAAACAGGGATATTTCAACCTTATCAGGTGGTCAACAACAAAGAGTGGCTATTGCTCGTGCGATTGTTAACGAGCCAGAAATTCTTCTCCTTGATGAACCTTTAGGTGCGCTCGACTTAAAAATGAGAAAAGATATGCAGCTCGAATTAAAAGAGATGCATAAGAAGTTAGGAATTACCTTTATTTATGTTACTCACGATCAAGAAGAGGCATTAACGATGTCTGATAGAATTGTTGTTATGAAAGGTGGAGAGATACAACAGGTAGGAACTCCCAAGGATATTTATAACGAACCAGTCAATGCTTATGTAGCTAATTTTATTGGTGAATCAAATATTTATAACGCTACGATGGTGGGTAAAAGAAAAGTCAAATTCTTAGGTCATATTTTTAATTGTGTTGATGATTTCCCCACTAACGAGAAGGTTGATGTTGTCATTCGTCCAGAAGATGTCATCTTAGCCAAAACTAACGAAAATTATGAGGGTAGTAAATTAATTGGAAAAATCGTTAATAAGCTTTTTAAAGGCATTCATTTTGAATATGTTGTCATGGTTGGTAAAAACGAAGTAATTGTTCAAGACACCAAGGAAAGAAAAGTTGATGATATCGTTACCATTGATGTGGAACCCACTAACATTCAGATTATGAAAAAAGAAGTTACTTCAAATGTCTTCGCTGATGCTTGGATTAATAAGAATAATCAAGTGGTCATTAGCGATACTCCTTTTGATTGTGATTTAACCTCTTTGTTACGTGGCTCTCATGTTGATGAAGATGGATATTTAGTTTCTTCTGAAGGCAAAAAATACGACTTAAATGACGCTGATGTAATCGCGGATGTTTCTTTAAAGGACGTTGATTTAGTGGATGGATTTGATCAAGGTCAATTAAATGCGATTGTGATTGCATCTATTTATAAAGGTGATCACTATTCTGTGTTAGTAAGAACAGAAGAGGAAGAAGATTTCATTATCGAAACCGATTATTTATGGAATGAAAATGATCAGGTTTCTATTTCTATTAAGCCAAATAAAATTAAACTGACATTAAAAGGTGATATTAAGAAATATGAGCTCGATTAATAATGTCTTCTCAAGATGTCATCATGTCTACTTTAAACGAAAATATCTGTGCATTCCCTATGCAATTTATTTGATTTTATTCGTTATTGTACCAATTTTAATCATTGTCTTCTACGCCTTTAGTGATAATGGAAAGCCATCATTTAATGCTTTGGTTAACTTCTTTACAACTTGGTCTAAAATCAATGTTTTGTTCGTTTCTATTTTTGTGGCCTTACAAACCACTATCATATGTTTATTAATTGGCTATCCTCTCGCCTATTTCCTCGCTGATAAAAAGGTGAATAAGAATGCGGTGATGATCACTTTGTTTGTTGCTCCGATGTGGATTAACTTTGTTCTTCGTACCGGTGCAACAAGAGATTTACTCACTTGGATGGGAATTAATGGTGGGACATCACCTTATTTAGCTACTCTAATTGGTATGGTCCAAAACTACTTACCATTTGTTATCCTACCTTTATATACGACGATGCTCAAATTAGATAAGTCTCAAATTGAAGCAGCGACTGATTTAGGAGCGAATAGTTTTCAAGTCTTTATTAAGAATATTATTCCTCAATCAATTCCGGGCATTGTATCTGCTTGCACGATGACATTTATGCCAACGATGAGCAGCTATGTCATCTCTGATGTTCTATCAGAAGGAAAGATTACGTTGTTTGGGAACTACATCTATCTAGACTTTTCTAATAATGCTTGGAATGATGGTTCCTTTATGGCGGTCATTATGCTCGCTATTGTGGGAATATCGATGGTTATCTCCGGAAGATTTTCTAAGTCGGAAAGAAAGGAGAACACCTCATGGTAAAAAAGATTTTTGGGCAAATCTACATCTGGATTATTTTGATTTTGATGTATTTACCAATTTTAGTTTTAATTGCTTTCTCCTTCACCGAAGCCACGAACGTTGGTGAATGGAGTGGATTCACTTTCAATTTATATCCCAGATTGTTCTCTAATACTCAAATTATGGTCGCTCTAGCGAACACTATTATCATCGCTTTAATCAGTGCAATCGTATCTACAGTATTAGGAACTTTAGGAGCAATTGGTGCTTTCTATTCTAAAAAAAGAGCCAGAAAGGCTATCGATTCTATTACTCAAATTCCAATTGTTAATGCTGAAATTGTCATGGCGTTATCTTTAACTGTTATGTTTGTTTTCCTCGGCTCTTATATTTTTAGAGGGGCTAGATTATTTTCCTTTTGGACATTACTAATTGGTCATGTTGGATTATCCTTACCATTTGTTTATATTTCTGTAAAACCAAAGTTACAACAAATGGATCCTAGTTTATATGAGGCCGCGATCGATTTAGGGGCCACTCCTAGACAAGCTCTTTATAAAGTAATTATTCCAGAAACCTTGCCTGGTATCTTATCTGGATTTTTACTTTCAATTACCCTTTCTCTTGATGATTTTATCATCACCGCTTTTACTAGAGGTCCAGGTTTACTAAGTGGAGAAGTTTCTATTGAAACGTTGTCCACTCTTGTTCAATCCAAGATTAAAAAAGGACCGATTCCAGTGGAGATGAGAGCTTTAACAACCATTATCTTTTTAATTGTTGTTTTAGGGGTTATTACTATCAGTTTGACTAGATATTTTAAGAGTCGTAAAAACTCGTTTGGTTTGAATAAAAAATCGGGAGAAGCGTTATGAAAATTAATAAGTTACTAGTGATTTTATCTCTTGGAGTGATAACTGTTTCCTCTTCCATCAGCAGTGGTTTTGCTTCTTCTTATTCTAAAGTAGTAAAAAAACAAGCAATTGGAAGTGGAAGTCAAACAATTTATGTCTTAAATCTTGAAGACTATATTTATGAACAAGATATTGAAGAGGGTTACGACGCTCCTGATTTAGTTGTTCAATTTGAGGAGTATGCGAAGAGCAAAGGGTATACAAACGCTAAAGTTGTCTATGAAACAACCGATACGAATGAAACAATGTATAACGAACTTCTCACCGGTAAAAACTCTTATGATGTGATGTGCACAAGCGATTACATGATTCAAAAGATGGCTAATGAGAATCTATTAGAACCTTTGGATAGGAGTTTGATACCAAATTATACAAAGTATGTCTCCGATGATATTGGAGAAAGATTAGATAATATTGAACTACATATTGATAATGAGACTAAGTATGTAAAAGATTATTCGATTGGCTACATGTGGGGAACATTAGGTCTTTTATTCAATCCTAATTTTAAAACATTTGTTAAAAGAAATATTGCTCATGATGAAGTAATTGAAGATATGAGACAGTGGTCTACTTTATGGGACGATAAATACAAAAGAACCATTTCCATCAAGGATTCTGTTAGAGATACCTATGCAACTGGTTTACTTTATACTTACGATGAAGAATTGAAAACTTTAAGAGAATCTTGGTTAAAAGGAAAAATAAGTGACGAACAATATAACGCTCAGTTAAACGCTATATTTAATCGCTGCGATAATGAAAATATCGCTGAAATTAAAAATTCATTGAATTTATTAAAAAAGAACATCTTTGGTCTAGAAGTCGACAGTGGTAAACAAGATATAGTCACTGGCAAGATTGGTATTAATCTCGCTTGGAGTGGTGATGCTGTTTATTCGATGAATCAAGCAGAAGATGCAACACAGGTTGGTACAAATATTCAAGAACTTTGGTACGCTTTACCAGAAACAGGCGCGAATATATGGTTTGATGGTTGGATTATGCCTAAAAATAAAGCACGAAGCCAAGCGCAATATGAACTTGTTCATCTCTTCTTAGATTTTATCTCTCATCCTGATAATGCCGCGCAAAACATGGATTATATTGGTTATACCTCTTTTATCGGTGGTGATTCTGTTCTCGACCTAGTGAGAAAATGGTATGACAAAAGAGTTACCGTAGATGAAGAAACTGGTGAATCAACTTTTAATAAAACTTTATTCGATGATAGCTGGGAAAAGGTTGATTTATCCTATTTCTTTAATGGGACTTTAGATAAATATAGTATTGCTGATGGAGATGCGATCTTTTATAGCGATTGTTATCTTCCTCTTAAAGATCAAACTGGTAACATTTCCGCTGGAAGACAATTCTTCTGTCAATATCCTGACGAGAACACTATTAAAAGGTGCGCAGTGATGGAAGATTATAAAGAGCAGAATTCTGCAATTCTTAGAATGTGGGAAGATTTTAAAAGTGATCCTCTTCCACTTTGGGCTTTGATTTTATTCATTGTTGAAATAGTGTTAATTGTCAGCGCTCTTGCGTTCTATTTGATCTCTAAGAAGATGAAGAAAGTTTTAAGGAACAAGAGAAAAGAAACTTATAAACACTAGTTTTCAATAAAAAAGTAAGATTATAACAAAATAAAATTAACTTTTTCTATAACATGTCTAAATTTTCTTGTATTTTTTATATCCAAAATATATAATTTATGAGGTTTAAAAGGAGGATACAGTATGGCTGTCCCACAAAGAAGAATTTCTAAAACTAGAAAAAGATTAAGAAGAACACATTTTAAATTAAGTGTATCAGGTTTAGTGACCTGTCCAAAATGTGGTGCGATGATTAAATCTCACCATGTTTGCCCAAAATGTGGTTATTATGCTGGTAAGGCTGTTTATCTCAATGGTAAATTAGTTAGTGAAGAGACTAAACCTTCAAAAAAGAAAAGTAAATAGGAGAAATGTATGGAATATAACAAATTAATTGATCATACTTTATTAAAACAAGACGCTACACCTGAACAAATCAAAAAACTTTGCTTAGAAGCACGTGAGTTTGATTTTATGTCAGTATGTGTCAACCCCTGTTATGTCCCACTTGCTGCCTTTTTGTTAAAGGGTAGCGATGTTAAAGTTTGCACAGTCGTGGGTTTTCCACTCGGAATGAATTTAACAGAAACTAAGGTTGAAGAAGCTGTCTTAGCGGTCAAAGAAGGCGCTAGTGAAGTTGATATGGTCATTAACATTGGAATGCTCAAAGCACACGAAGATGACTATGTTGAAAATGAAATTAGAGCCATTAAAAAAGCAATTGGCGGCATTTTACTAAAAGTAATCATTGAAACATGTTTATTGACTGATGAAGAAAAGGTGAGAGCGTGTTTACTTGCTAAAAAAGCAGGAGCAGATTATGTTAAGACATCAACTGGTTTTTCTACCGGTGGGGCAACCGTTCACGATATCGCTTTGATGAGAAAGACTGTTGGTCCAGAGATGGGTGTAAAGGCTTCCGGTGGAGTTAAAACACACGAAGATCTCTTAGCAATGGTGGAAGCAGGCGCTAGTAGAATTGGAACTAGTAACGGCACCAAAATTATCTAAATTCGCTATTGATTTAATTATTATCAAAAGTTTACAATATTTTAGGTTTCTATTTAATAGAGCTTTAAGGAGGTGGAAAAATGCCAAAAATCGTAGTTCGTGAGACTGAATCATTGGATGATGCTCTTCGCAGATTCAAACGCCAAGTTAATAAAGCTGGTACCATCCAAGAAGCTCGCCGTAGAGAATTCTACTTAAAGCCAGGACTCAAACGAAAACTAAAGAGTGAAAACGCTCGTAAAAAGAATCGCAAGTAACTATTATAAATCGCTGTTCATTGAGCAGCTTTTTATTTTGGGTCCCATAACCTTTGCCGGATGTCGTTGTCAAATCCAAAAAAAGAGGCATTGCCTCTTTTTCTCCGCAACTGGTTGCGGGAGAAGGATTTGAACCAACGACCTCCGGGTTATGGGCCCGACGAGCTACCAGACTGCTCTATCCCGCGATGTGCTGTTAATTATATTATACCGCTAAAGTAAATTCAAGGACTCGTCGGACCCATAACGTGATAAGTGAACTTGTTCACTTACTTTTTTACAAAGCCAAAGTTTTTCTATATGAAAACAAGTTATTATAGTGCTAATTATGAAACTTAATCTTTCATTATAGATTTTTTAAGTATCAGTAATTAATTTACGCTTAGTTTGTTTTTGCTTTCAAATTTTCTAGAAATGGTTATTAGAAAAACCTTAATAAATACAATATGTAAGGCGGGTGCACCATAGATTTGAAAGATAATGTAGTTTTAGGATTGAGTGATTAGTATCTTTCTACTAGGTACTTCAAATCATCTTTTAGACGTGGCCAATAGATGACTACTTCATGTCTTTTTTCTGGATATGTTTCATTGTTTTTGACATATCTAGCCCGTGGTCTAAATAGAAGTGGACCAACATGAAGATGTTGTAAATATGAAAGATATTTTTTTGTGCAATATGAGAGAATTTGTTGTCTAGAAGCAATGACACCTTCCTCTTCATTACCACAGTAGAGATAATCCGCGGCAATTGCTCCTTCAATGACTCCCATAAAGACACATCTATCGATAAAATCCTTGATGAAATCTTTGTTACAATTTAATTCAATATTTGCTTCTTTTATTCTTTCTTTTAAGAATTCTTGGAATACTTCAGTGGAATATCTTTTTTTCTCCTGTTCCATTCATTGTTAAATCACCATATTGATATAATAATATTGTTTTTTGTGTTCTTTCAGATATTCCTTGTTCTCTTAAAAAGAGAATGAATGTTTTGATTCTCTCTTGATGAACCTCTTTAGCTTTGAAAGATTTGATTGAAATAAACTTTTCTTTTTTCTTATATCTTAAAAGAATGTCAGGCTTATAAAATCCTTTTACTAGCTCTCCATGGACCTTTTCATTTCCTGTTGGGTATTCAAAGATAGTATTTATTAGTCTAAACCCATGGTATGAAAGATCTTTGATTCTTGTGTTATTGAAGATATTTAGTATTAACTCTTCGTTTTTAAAACCGTCGTTATTGAACATATAATTTCCTCCTGATAGGATTACACCTATAAGTAGGAAGATTTTTGAACTTTTTAACAAAAAAAGTGAAAGCATAAAACTTTATTTATCATCAAAAATCTTTCATAATAGTAATAAGGAGGATTCAATAATGGAATTTAAAGGATCAAAAACTGAAAGAAATTTACAAATCGCTTTTGCGGGTGAATCTCAAGCGAGAAATAAATACACCTATTATGCAAGTAGGGCGAAGAAAGAAGGATATGAGCAAATCGCTGCGATTTTCCTAGAGACTGCGGATAACGAGAAAGAACATGCTGAAATGTGGTTCAAGTATCTTCATGGTGGAAGCATTCCTACCACCGCTGAAAACTTATTAGATGCCGCGAATGGGGAAAACTATGAATGGACCGACATGTATAAGAAAATGGCGGAAGAAGCTAGAGAAGAAGGTTTCATAGAGATTGCCGCTAAATTTGAACTAGTGGCTAAAGTTGAAGCGGAGCACGAAGCAAGATATTTAAAACTTCTAGAAAATGTCAAAGAAGGTCGCGTTTTTATCAGCGAAGATGTCGTGGTTTGGAAATGTCGTAACTGTGGACATATTCATATTGGAAAAGCCGCTCCTGAAGTTTGTCCATGCTGCAATCATCCAAAGAGTTATTTCGAACTAAGAGTTATTAATTACTAATTACAATAATTACCAGGCTATAAGACTCGGACTGTAATTCGGCCGAGTTTTTCTTTTATAGCAATCGATTGTGTGGCCAGTAAAAAAAACGATACGGCAATCCATATCGCTTTGAGAAACATTGGTGGTGGCCCAAGCCAGAATCGAACTGGCCACACAAGGATTTTCAGTCCTTTGCTCTACCAACTGAGCTATCGGGCCTTGTACATGGACTGAAAATCTTATTTTTTAATAAAAAATGAGAACGAGCCCATGAATTAAGCACGCTTGGCGGATCATATGGGAATCGAACCCACGATCTTCTCCGTGACAGGGAGACATGTTAACCGCTACACCAATGATCCGTTTTGTTAGCGTGCTTAATAATTATCATAAATAAAATTAAGAAAATCAAGCACATATTTTTTGGAGTGGAAGTTTTAGGAATGTGTTAATTAGAAATCGGATTGAATCTTATTGACAGAGGATTGTTTGATTAGTACAGTTAATACAGATATGGTATTTAATAATTCCCTTCCAATTTATCTCCAAGTTAAGAACTATTTTATTAATTTGATTAAAACCGGTTCTTTAAAAGAAAACGATCCTCTCCCTAGTATTAGGGAAGTGGCAGTTTTCTTTAACATTAATCCTAATACAGTGATGAGGAGTTTTGATAAATTGGTTAAAGAGGGATATATTGTTTCTCTTCCTAAGAAAGGGTTCTTTGTTTTGGAAGTAGTGGAGGATTCTCAAAAAGATTATTTAGTGAACTCCATTAAAGATTTATTAAGCAAAGGATATACTTACGAAGAAATTGAAAAGGTATTAAAGGAGAATATAGATTGTGATAAAGATATATAATTTAACGAAAAGATTTGATGACACTATTGCTGTTAAGAATTTGTCTTTAACTTTTGATAAAGGAATTATCGGTCTTGTTGGTCATAATGGAGCGGGAAAATCAACTCTATTTAGACTAATCGCTGACGTCATTCTCCCTAATAGTGGTGAAATACTAATCGATGGAGTGGATTATAGAGATAATAGTGTTAAAGGAAATTTATTCTTTTTATGTGATAACCCTTATTATCCAAGGAAAGGAACAATCAAAGATGTTATCACATTCTATGATGCGTTTTACGATATTGATTTAATTAGATTTAATAACATTGTTAGTTCCTTCGCTCTTCCTGTTGAAAGGAAGATTAATGGATTTTCCAAAGGGATGAAGAGACAACTATTCATCGCTATTGCATTATCTATTAAGGTCAAATATCTATTACTAGATGAAGCTTTTGATGGTTTAGATCCACTCGCGGTAGAAAAGATTAAATCAATGATATTAGAACTAAAAGATGAAGATAGAACAATTATTGTATCTTCTCATAATATCTCAACATTAGATAAACTTGTTGATCAATATGTTGTTCTTCACATGGGTCAAGTTGCCATTGATGGTGATGAGGAAGTTATTTCTAAGACATTCACTAAGTATCAATTAATGACTAGCGAACCAATTGATGTTTCAAGCTTCGCTAAATTAGATTTAGAAGTTGTTTCACTAAACAAGGTTGGTTCTATCTATCACTTAGTCATAGTTAAAAACGATAGTGCTGAAGAAATCATTCAAAAGAATATTAAACCATCATTAATAGAAGTCGTTCCTATTGATACTGGTGAACTAATCACCATAGAAATGCTCTATATGAAGAACAAGGAAGGTAAATAATTATGAACTTTAAAAAGTATTTGAAATTAGAGATAAAGCAAACCCTTCCTTACTTTATTATTTTCCTAATTCTCTTTGGTTTTTCTTCGATTCTTGGAATGTCTACATTGAACACTTACTATAAGGAAGGTAGTTATCTTTTTAATACGTATTCAAGTGGATTATATACACTGATTGGAATTCCTGTTGTTTTTGCCTCAATCTATCCTTTTACTATTTTCACTTATCGCTATAAGACTAGTTCCACTGATTTCTACTACCAAGTAGCGATGGATAAAAGAAATATTAAAAGAACTAAATATCTAGTTGGACTAGTTTATCTAGCGGTTGGCTTTATTCTTTTTTATTCCTTTGGTGTTTTGGTTTTATACCTAAACACTTTGGATATTCCAAAAGATGATCCTAGTGTTATTGTTATTCCTTTTAAGTTTGGAATGTACTTCCTAGCTTTATTTCCACTTTTAATATGCTTAATGCTTATTTATTCCTTTTCATCTTTTCTAGTGAGTTTATCCAATAACTTTAAAGATTCCATTCTCCATTACCTCTTTGGAAGCAGTATCTTTAATCTAGTCATTGCCGCGCCTGCTTTATATATTGCAACAATAACTAATTCTATAGATAATGATATCGGAAAAACACTTATCAACCCTCTCAATGTTGGATTTTCTCCAAATACCGCTTTGAGTATGTTTGAATCTATATTTAACAATTTAATCATTTCTAAAGAGGTAGATAATCTCAATAGTGTTCAAATAGTTTTTACTATTTTATCTATTTTTGTTTCTATCGCTTGTGTTCTATGCATTATTTTACTTAAGGAGAGAAGTGGCGAAGCCTCTTCTAGACATGGTGGCTATAATCTTTTCACTAAAGCACTACCTCATATTTGTTTCGCTCTAGCGGGATTATACGCTGCAAGTTTATTCCACGGTGGCATTAAAACCTTTACCATTGTCGCTATTATGGTTTACGTGTTTATGATTGTTACTTATTACCTTGCTCTAGTGCTCTACTACAAGAGTTGGAAACTAAACAAATGCGATCTAATTTCATTTATTTCCATCAGTGGCTCACTTCTTGTTCTATCGATTATCTCTGGTGTAGTAAAAAGCGTTTAATTTGTAACAATTTGTTATTATCCATGATTTTTGTTTTGATTTTATAAAAAGAACGTTAAAATAGGGTATGAAATTGAAAAGGACTATTTTATTAACGACCTTTTTATTCCTATCAGGAAGTCTATTTGCTCTACCTAAAACTGTTGTTACAAATGCTTCAGTGGGTAGTTATCCAAATGCGACAGTCGATCAATATTACTACTCACGAAGTGGAACATCTTCTGGAACGACCTTACTTGGCCAACTACATGATTTAATAACAACCACTCATAAAACATATACCGAATATGATGATTCTGGTAAAAATAATTATCAAAAATATACTGATGCCTATATCGATGAAAACGGCAATGTTTCCATAGATGATATAGTTGATTTTTATTCCCAAAGTAAGTGGCCTAATACATGGGACCCTAATGCTGGAAACGAAGGTGGATACAATAGGGAGCATGTTTGGTGTCAAAGTCGTTCAAATAACCTTTGGGGTAAAATAGGTGGTGGAGCGGATATGCACCACATCCGTCCTTTAGAAACCAGGTTAAATAGTACAAGAAATAACGCAAAATTTGGTTATGTTGAACATTTAACAGCAAATGAAGCATACGCGATTCTCGGTGATAAAAGTAACCCAACCAAGAAAGAATTAGGAGGTTGGTGTTTAAAACAAGAAACATTTGAACCTATCGACAATAGTAAGGGTGATGTTGCTAGGATACTAATGTATCTTTATGTTCACTATAACACCTATTCAAATGTTAGTGGAACCACTGATGGGTCAGGGCTATCATCTTATTTTGGAACATTAAATTTTACTCATATCGTGGCTAAGAATTCAGAGCAAGAAGCTCAGAAAATGCTTATTGATTGGAACAAAGTTGATACTGTTTCTAAATTTGAAACACATCGAAATAATCAAGTTGCCATTTATCAAGGGAATAGGAATCCTTTTATTGATTATCCAGATCTTGCTTCTGCAATATGGGATGGAAAGACTTGGAATTGGAATACTAAATCACTTGTATCATCAGGAACTGATTACGTCAGCTTGGATAAAACTAATTTAAATTTAAAAATAGGAGAATCTACAACAATTACCGCTAGTAGCAATGGTGGAGTAACTTGGACTAATTCAAATAGTTCCGCTCTTAGTATGACCGTCAGTGGTAATTCGGTCACCATTAAAGGTTTAAGTGAAGGAAACGCTACTATTACTGCAAGTTATAACGGTAAAAATGCTAGTTGTAGTGTTACTATCCTACCCGATGGTGGAACTATAACACTTGTAACTGAAGCAAAGACCATTACTATTAATCATAATGATGAATTCTCACCTTCATTACCTAAAGGGAATAATTCTTCTATAACTAGTGAACAACTAGCATTAAAAACATATAGTGTTCACAATGTTAATTTAAATATGGTTAACGTCTATTTACATAATTCGGGTTATTTAATGGCTAAGTTTGTGACTGGTCAAAACACTATGATTTATAACGACGAATCATTAGGGGAAATAACTAACGTTTCCATTACTTACTCTGGCACTGTTGGAACAAGCGGTCTTGTTCATATCAATTTTAGTGATTCTAAAATGGATAGTGCTGTTATATCTTCAAATCCGTTGACCCCTATTAAAAATGGTACAAGTTCGGTAGATAATGCTACGGCAAATCAAGGTTATTTTCAAATAAATATCACAAACGGAAATGTACAAATTAAGAGCATATCAATAAGTGTTAAAGTAACTTCTTCAAACGATAATTTATTGAAAGGCACTTTCTATAAAGTAAATGAAGAACAAACTGATTGGAGTGGTAATTACTTAATCGCTTATCAAAATGAAAATATTATTCTTCCTTTTAGTGGTGGTGGAAGTCAAAAACAATATAGTTTGATTGATGGAGTTAAAGTAAAGACATTAGAAGACGCTGCTTTATGTTCATTTGTTGTTAGTAAAAAAAGTGAAGGATATTCTATTCGCCTTAACGGCGGCACTAACAATGGCTATTACTTATACACTGATGGAAGTAGTGATGTTGGTTACTCTCTATCACAAAAAGTTAATAATATTAATTACAATACCACTTCTAATGGTGTTGATATCAAATTTGGTTCATATTATTTAGGATTTGATAGTGGTACAAACACATTTAAGTATTCCACTAGTGGAACCCTACAAAGAATATGTTTATTAAAACAATATGTTAAATCTGACTTTATTAATGACTTTATGAATAAAACTGGTGTTGTGTGTGCTTTATCAAATAATGGTCAAATTAATGTCGGTAGTCAATTAGAACCAGTATGGTCAGAACTTATTGTTTTATTCAACGAACTAAACGCTAGTGATAAATTAGAGCTAATTAATGGTGATGGTACAACGAGTTTATTTGAAAGATATGATTATTTGCTAAATAAATATAGTGAACATTCTCTAACTAACTTTTTAGAAAGAAATTTAACTAATTCCGCAAATAAGATTAATCAAAATAAAACAACGATACATGTTCTCTCCCTAGTGGGTATAACTTCTATTCTATCTTTAGTTTTCTTCTTCATTATCATCAAGAAGAAACAAGTGGAATAATTACTTATTTTTCATTTCTTTGAGTTGTTCTTTGATAAATTCAATTAGATCACTATAGGATATCTTTTCTAATTGAAAACATAATTCATCAACCTCACTAGCGGTCTTATTCCTTCCAATCAAAAAATCAACCGAAACATTAAAAATATCACTTAACTGAATTAATTGAGTGATATTCGGTTCATGAATACCATTTTCCCAATTCAGAATAGTTTGATTAGTTACTCCTAGTGATTTTGCAAGCTCCGATTGAGTCATTCCTCTTCTTTTTCTAAGTTCTTTTAGCCTCATGTCTTAATAATCAAGGAAAACTTGACTTGTTTAAAAGAAAAATCAAGGTAACATGATACAAACCTACAAGAAATCAAATATTCTTTTAATAAGATTATTTCTTTTCTTGACTTGAGTGTAGAAGATATTTAATCTGTTGCATTTTTTCTCTTATTTACGTGCGTAATCAAGCATGCAAGCAAGCAAACACGTGCGAAATTACTTTGGTGAGTGCCACTGATATAGGAGTGGATTCATGACTAAAGTTCACTAATTAAAAAATCTAATTTTGTCCTTTTTAGCGGATAATATATTAACGTTTATTTTACATTTTATTTTTCTTCAATAAGGTTTATTTATGGATCGTTTGTTTGGAATCCTTGATCTAAAAACTATGAATGCTTATGAACCACTGATTTAAAAAACAAATAAAATTCTAAAAATATTTTTTTAAAGAACTAATTTAAAAAAGCTTGATAAGGCCAAATAAAACCTCTGTGCATGTTATTAGGACTTTTTTTGAAGGCGAAAATTGGTATTGACAATAAACTACGGGGGGGGGGTATTTTTCAAATAGATAGTATGAATTGGTCTACTTACTTTCTTTGAAAATTAATTATCAATGCTTTAAGTTTAACGTTACACTTGAACAACGTAATGAAAAGCGGCGGATAAGAAAATAATGGAAAGACTAATCCTAACTTGGGAGGTTATCTATATGAAACTCAAATTTAAAATCAAAACTTTATCAATATTAATGCTTACAAGTTTTACGGTTTTTGGAATTGCAGCAGGAATTAAAAACGAAAATAGAGTTAATGCCGCAGGATCATCCTCTGTTACATATACAATTGTTTCAAAAACTAGTGTAGACACTAGTGGGACTATAATGGAAGGTACAAGCGCAACTTTTGAAAACACATATAGTAATTCTAATCAAATAACCAAGAACAATAGCATGACCTTAACCATTTCTGGTCATACTTCAAGTTATAAAATTAAGAGTTTGACTATCTCTATGAAGTCTAATAAAAGTGCTGGCGCTGGTGGTTTAGTATTTAAACTCGCTAGTGCTGAAACAACGATTGTTAAAACTGGAACAACTTTTAATCAATTCGGAGACAACACAGAATATGGAAGTACTTGGCGCGATGTAACTTTCTCAAATGCAGTTGATTTTGTGATTGAAAAGGATAAGAGTTTCTCTATTATTTTATCCGCTACAGTTAATTCCCTCTATTGTCAGAGTTTTACTATTGAATATTCAGAAATAAATTCTTCTCCTCTTGCTAGTATTGCCCTTTCTGGACAAAAAACTCAATATAATGTTGGAGACGAATTAGTATTTACTGGAACATGCTTGGCAACTTATGAAGATGGTAGTACTAAGGAAGTAACACCCACTATTATTGGTAATGTTGATATGACTACAACAGGAACAAAAACAGTTAATGTTAGTTACAGTGAGGACGGAGTTACTAAAACCGCTTCATACGTAATAACAGTTATTCAAATAAATCTAACAAGCATTGCTCTTTTTGGAGAGATAGAAAAAAAGAATTATAGTGTTGGAGATAAATGGGATTTAACTGGTTTAAAACTGCAATTAAACTGGGATGTAATTGATCCAACATACTTAGAACTTGATGATGAAAATGTCGCATACGAATGTCAACCAGAGACCGCTACAGACACCAGTGTGACGTCTTTTAGTTTATATGTATTGTACAAGGACAAAGAATTAAATGAAACCATCAGTGGTTTGACTGTTAAACTAGTTGAAACTGATGTTATTACTGCTAGTGATTTGGCTGCTAATAGCACGACTTATGCTAACTTTTCCAATGTTAAAAAGAATACTGCTATTTATGCCGGAAATACTGCTAAGGACAGTAAGGGCGATATTCAAATTAGATCGACCAATTCTAGTGGTATTGTTACAACCACTAGTGGTGGAACGCTTATGTCTATTTCTATAACGTTTGCTACCAATACCGCTGATGGTCGAGTGATTGATGTTTATGCAAAAAATAGTGCATATACTGAATCCGCTAATTTGTATGGTACCAACACCGACAAAGGCACTAAAGTTACTTCTCTCACTTATTTAACGACCAATAGTGGGACTAAATATACATATGAGTTTGAAACTGATTATGAATATATTGGTATTCGAAGCAATAGTGGTGTCATATATATTAGTGAAATTAGCATTAGTTGGATTCCAAAAGCATCTAGTTTTGGAACTTTAAATCATATCAAAGTTACCACTCTTCCAAACAAAACTGATTATTTGGTTGGCGAGACTTTTGTACGTGATGGTTTAGTGGTGACCGCTTATGATGCAGTGGATGAAGAAACCGCTAATAAGATCGTAGTTTTACACAATGATGCAAACTTAACCATTGTTTATGATGAAACATTTACTACTGCTGGAGAAAATGAAATCCTTCTTGAATATGAAAAAGATGGAAAGACAGCAGAAACCTCATTCAATGTCACTGTCCACGGACTGAGGAGATTTGAAAAGATTATTGCTCCACTTACCGATTGGAGTGGATCATATATCATTACGAGTAGTAATGATAATAAAATATTCAACAGCAATGTCAACACTTTAGATAGTACCGACAACGCTTCAGATATTACCATGGCCGATAATATTATTAGTACGTATGTTTTCAATACATTTACAATTGAAAAAATAAGTAATTCAGATTCAGAAAGTGATTTGTATACAATTAAGAGCAATAAAGGTTTATACATTGGAAATACTAAAGCTGATAATACATTGATGAGCAGTGATACTACCCAATATACGAATAGCATTAGTTTTGAGAACGGGAGTGCAACCATTACTGCAAGTGGTGGCTATAAGCTTAATTTCAATGCGCAGGCTAAACGCTTTAGATATTACTCTTCAGGTAGTGTTAACTTATATCGTTTAGTAAATGATGATGCTGAAACATTTTCTACTTCAATAATTAATGATTTAACCTGTGATCCTACAGGCGCTACCGCACCAAGTTTGGATGAATGGAATTTATTACAAGAACTGTATTTAACTTTAGCTAATGAAGCAAAAGAATACTTGCTCACCAGTGGCGCTAGCGAAAGTGGTTCAACTATCCAAAAAGCATTAGCTAAATATGAGTATATTATTAGCAAATATGGCAACCAATACACAAACTTTATTGGTAGAGAAGTAAATGCAAGCAATATGTCTAAGTTATCTATTACAAAAGCCACTAATAGAAATATCTCTATTGTTCTTGTTATAGTGACGATGTCAACTTTAACAACGTTCTTAGGATTGTACTTGTTAAGAAAGAAGAAAGAACAATAAAACAAAAACCTTATTAACATAATTAATAATTAGAAGGCTAACACCTTCTTTTTATTAGATTTTTTAAAGAATCAAAATCTGCACTGAATTTGAAGGTACAGATCATATAGGGTGGGTAATTCTTTAATCGTCTTTTGTTCAATGTTTTAAAACTTTTTGTTTAACGTAGAAAATATCTATATTTTCATTTATTAACATTTTTATAAGCCTTTATGCTAATATTTGTATATGAAATTTAAGATTATTAAAGATAAAGATCCAAAGATGAGGAAAAGAAGTGAGCCAGTCAGTTTACCTCTTAGTGAAGAAGATAAAGCAACACTTGATTTCATGCTTAATTATTTAATTAAGAGTCAAGATGATGATTATGCTAGAAAACATCATATTAAAGCGGGTGTCGGTCTTGCGGCTATTCAAATCGGCGTCTTAAAAAGAATGTTTGTAGTTTATTATCAAAGTGAATCTGAAGTAGTGCAGTATCAACTTGTTAATCCCGTTATTATTGAATCCAGTGTTAGATTATGTGCTCTTAAAGGGGGAGAAGGATGTTTATCTGTTGATGAAGATCATCCAGGATTATCCCATCGTCATTATATGATTAAAATGAAAGCATTCGATGCTTTGACTAATCAAGAAGTGAATATTAAAGCAACTGGCTTTGAAGCGGTTCTTTTACAGCATGAATACGATCATTTAGATGGAATATTCTATTACGATCGAATTGATAAAAATCATCCTCACGAAGTGAAACCTAATGAGGAGATAATCTAATCCTTTTTATAAATAACGTTAGAGAATTCTCCAATTCTAGCTGTCTTACTTTTAAAAGATACTTTTATATAGTTAGAGGAGTGACCGATATATTGGTCACTTTCTTCATCATATTCCTCTACTAAAACGGAGATAGGTTTATTGTTGTATGATTCTAAGTATTCATCCCATAATTGATTTGATAAGTCAATTAGTTTAGTGGCTCTTTCCTTTTTTACTACTGGATCGATTTGATGATCCATTTTCATCGCTTTTGTTCCACTTCGAGGAGAGAAGGGAAAGACATGAAGCATATGAAAACCACATTCTTTTATAAAGTTATAAGTATTATTGAATTCTTCTTCACTTTCATATGGGAAGCCAGTGATCACATCAGTGGTCACCGCTAAAGTGGGGCATTCTTTTTTTATATACTTTATTTTGCTTAAGAATTGCTCTTTATTATATTTTCTATTCATTAACTTTAAGATTAAGTCACTTCCGCTTTGAAGAGGAATGTGAAGGTGTTTTGCTAAATTATCTCTTGTTTTTAATAAGTATATTAATTTCTCATCAATTTCTGATTCCTCAATAGAGGATATTCTTAATCTTTCTAATCCTTTAATATTAAGAAGAGATTCCACTAGATCGGAGAAATGAATATCATTTCTATCCTGACCGTATCCACCGACATGGATACCGGTTAGAATAATTTCCTTATAACCTTTATTAACTAATTCTTCCGCTTCGAGTAATACTTTACTAGGATCTCTAGAACGCATCTTACCTCTTAGATAAGGAATTAAGCAGTAGGAACAGAAGTTATTACACCCATCTTGTATTTTTAAATACGCTCTCACGTTATTAAAAAGGGTATGGGTGCTTATTTCTTCATATTCAAATAATCTTGGATTATCTTCCACTAGATCGATTTTCTTTTTATCTACTAGATACTTTTTTATTAAACTAGGAATTAAACTTCTGTTAGAAGTTCCAATGATGATATGAGGAGAGATCTCATCTTTGATAAATTGATGATTCTTCTGCGAATAACATCCCATTATTACAATAATGGCTTTAGGATATAATTTTTTAAATTTACGGATGTGTTGTCTACTCTTCTGATCAGCGGTTTGAGTAACAGAACAAGTGTTGATGATGATGACATCAGGGTTATTATCATCTTCCACATATCCTTTCTGTTGAAGCAATGTTGAAACTGCATTGGTCTCATAGGAATTGACCTTACAACCTAAAGAAAAAGTTTTATAGGTCATCTTTTAAAAAGAACTCCTTCTAAGAACTAGTAGTAGATGTGATGAAAGAAAACCATTATTAAACAAAGCCTCGATAAAAGCACTTCGAGAGTTATTAAAATAAGCATCAACAACAGGTTTAGTTCTTTCTAACATATGGTTGTAATTAGGATTCTTAATATATTTATCAAATAAATATATCTTTTCATCTAATCTTCCTTGAGGATTAACAATGTAGATGATATTCATGTCGTAGTGTAAATATGCCCGATATTTATTATATTCACCAACTTTGATAAGCCGAGTGAATAAGGAATCATAAAGTTCTGCACCGAAGTTATCAAAAGGATCGATGATTGAATCAGTAAAGTAATTCTTTAAATCTATGTAGGGAACTTCTAATAGTTTCTCTGGTTCATTATTATAGATATCATTTAAGGTCTTACTAAAGAAAGGAATGAATAGCTTATTTCCTTCATAAATGAAGTAGGGGAGATCAACGAGTTTTTCTTTGAGTGTTTTGTTAAATAATCGTTTATCTAAAGATGAATCGTTTTGATAGTATAAAGCAAGGGATTCCGCTTCCTTTTCAATCACTGATTTATTGATATATCCTTGGATGATGATATTTGCTCTGATGATATCAAAATCATTGTACTCACTATCGTAAAGAAAGGAGAATTTTGGAATCTTGGTGAGAATATTTCGATTCTCTAGGAAGAATTTGAATTCTTCAAGAGTTTCGAAAGGTTCTCTAGGATGAGCTTTCTTTTCTAAAAAGGTAAAGATATTATTCATTTTCTAAATGACTCCCAATTATTGATAAAGCGTAGAAGGCTGCGGTTTCCGCACGTAAGATTCTATTACCAAGGGATATTGGTTTAAAACCAATTTGTTCTAGTAGTTCGACTTCCTCAATATCAAGTCCACCTTCTGGACCGATAAGGATGGAGATAGAATCACCTTTATTAATAGTATTAAAATCAATGAAAGATTTACTACCTTTGCATTTTTCATAAGCAACATAGTTATGCTTACATAGATGTAATGATAAGTCTTTTAGTGAGTATACTCCTTCAATTGAAGGAATAACTAATCGACGGCATTGTTCACTTGCTTCTTTAGCAATGGTTAGATATCTTTCCCTCTTCTTTATAAAGTCCTTATCATCGAGATGTTGGACACATCTTGATGTTTCAACAAGGATGATTCTATTAACTCCTAACTCTGTGGCTTTTTGAATGACTAAATCATTTTTATGTCCTTTAGATAGGCAAAAGAAAAGAGTGATTTCACTATCTAATTCTGAATGTTCATCATTACTCGAGATAACTTCAAGAGAAAATGGAGTGGTAGAACTAATACGACAAATACAAACTTTTCTATGATAAATAACTTCAATATCATCACCCTTCTTCATCCTCATAACATGAAGAATATGATGAATATCATTAGTGTTTAGAATTGGAGAATTGTTATTTATAAAATCAATTGCAAAATATCTTTGCATTAGATCAAGAATTCTCCTCTTCCATCTTTTAAATCCTTCTTGATCAAATAGAATAAACCAAAGCCTAGATTAACTAGGTAAGTAATTGCGATAACGATTAGATAACCTAGATAGGTTTCTAATGGTGTTAAAAAGGCTAGAATACTTCCTAATATAGCGATAAAAGCAATATTAGAAATAAGCCAAATCAAAGCAAACTTATTCTTTTTTAAATAGAATAATGGTGCACCAGTAAAACCTATTAGAAAAAATAAGAAAAAGACTGTTAAACGATGTTTTGGATGATAATCTTTATAATCTGGTGAATTAACATCGAGTTTAGAAGTGATTTCGATTGTTTCACTTGCGACTCCCTCTAATGGGTTCTTACAACCACAAACCGGGCAAACATCATTATCAAATTTTGATATTCTAGAGTGACAATTTCGACAAACAGGCATAGATATTTCCTCTTCGATTAATAGTCTAGCACAGAGAATACTTAATATTAAGTAATCTCTTAATTTTATTATTGGATTGGATAAGAATACATGTTCGGTATATTAATAAATAAAAATTATACGTTCTATAAAAATTCTAAATAGACATCGAATTATCATCGTTCATTCTTAGTTCGTTAGTTTGAACCAAATTTAAACCAGTTATTATTTAAAAAAATGTCTTGTAGAACAAGACATATTTAACCTAGTGGCGGAGGTACAGAGATTCGAACTCTGGCAGGTTATGCGCCTCTATCGGTTTTCAAGACCGACCCCTTCAACCACTTGGGTATACCTCCATTTGGTGGACCATCTAGGACTTGAACCCAGAACCAATCAGTTATGAGCCGAGTGCTCTAACCCATTGAGCTAATGGTCCATATTGGTAGCTGCGGGGAGATTCGAACTCTCGACATACCGGGTATGAACCGGGTACTCTACCAACTGAGCTACGCAGCCAATTATAGTGGTGGAGCTAAAGAGATTCGAACTCTCGACCTCCTGAATGCAAATCAGGCGCTCTCCCAACTGAGCTATAGCCCCATTAAATAATGGTCGGGACGACAGGATTTGAACCTGCGACCTTCTGCTCCCAAAGCAGACGCGATACCAAGCTACGCTACGTCCCGATGTTTATGGCGCGCCAGACAAGATTCGAACTCGTGACCTTTAGATTCGTAGTCTAACACTCTATCCAACTGAGCTACTGGCGCATAAGTCAACGTCGATATATGATGGAGGTTCCTGCCGGATTTGAACCGACGCTCATTGAGTTGCAGTCAATTGCCTTACCAACTTGGCTAAGGAACCAAATCACATAGCGCTTTAAATTATATCTTTATATTTATCTTGTAGCAAGATATTTTTGTCAAATAGTGGTCCTAAAACGAGGGAAACTTCAAAAGTAATTTGAATTTAATTATGAAGTCAATGATTTGGACTTTATAAAAGTTAATAACATCATCGTAGACTTTTTGATGATCAACTTCATTGAGGATTTCATGACGCATGTGGTCATAGGTGATAACAGTGATGTTTTTATATCCTACTTTTTGTAAAGTGTTTAAAGAATCTTTTCTTCCTCTGTTTCCTCCTGTACATGGATCATCTATTCCAGAGATGAGAAGGATTGGTGTTTGTTCATTAACTGATTTATAGTTCTTGTAATTATGCATTCCCTTCACTAATCTAAAGAGATCTTTATAAGCGGAAATGGTAAAACCAAATCCGCATAAAGGATCATTGATATACGATTGAACATTATCTTCATTATAGCTAATCCAGTCTAAATCAGTTTTTCTATTTTTAACTGTTCTAGCAAATGTACCGATGACCATATTTGCTAGGAAGGGCGACTTCTTATATGGACCGAAGAAAAACTGGACAATATTCGTTAATACTAAGCCAAAACCCACTGCTTTTTGGTAATTTGGATAACCTGAGAGAACTATTTTTGAATAGGATTGACCTTTCTCTTGAATGAGATTTCTAGAAATAATAGTGCCCATGGAATGAGCAAACAAATAGATTGGTAAATCTTTATAATTTTCTTCTATATAATTAAGAATTGTTTTTTGATCGTTTAGTAAATGTGTATGTCCATCTTTCTTTCTAAAAAAGCCATGAGTTTTAGCTTTACTTCCATGTCCCCTCATATCTGAGGTGAGAACAGTAAAGCCAAACTCATTTAAGAATTTAACAAAATCTTCATATCTTTCCTGGTGTTCTTCCATCCCGTGGATTAGTTGGATAACCGCTTTTGGTGATTTAACCTTAAATACGTGAACATCTAGTTCATAATTATCTAGTGATTTTAATATAATTTCTTTCATTGTTATTTCCTCACTAAAGCGACTTCTAGATTATTTAAGGTATGGTTTTTACCATTAGTAAATAGTATTTCTCTATCAATAGTAATTGTTTCATTGGAGAGATTCAAAATAATCTCTAAGTTATTACGTCTAATGGTGATAATTCTATTGATTTCTTCGATTTGAAAATCATCGCTTGTTAAATCTTCGTATTCTTTTCTTAATAGTATTAGTTTCTTAATGTAGTGATAAATAGAGTTTGGATCTTTTATCGCCTCTTCTAAAGAGACATCATTATTAACTCCTGTTGGTAGATAAGTATCTTTGGAAGTGGAGAAACCATAATTAAGAGTATTATCCCATTGCATTGGTGTTCGATCACCTGTTCTTTGATAGCCGCCGTCTTTACTTAATATTGGAGCGTGTTTCATTCCTATTTCATCTCCGTAGTAGAGGAATGGGATTCCTGGTAAGGTGTACAAAAGAAAAT